>RCUH01000891.1_pt1 | contig 26035 bp, 23 predicted proteins | sample 2166191 | NCBI WGS metagenome assembly RCUH01 (sample SAMN09932848, study PRJNA488358) | compost metagenome | feature: garden; material: soil; isolation source: compost soil in an enriched community after 214 h of incubation | place: Germany: Experimental Botanical Garden Goettingen | collected...
GCGAAAGCGGTACACCTGATCAGTTGATGACCAAGTATGGCTTAGACAGCATTAATATTATTGAGGCTGCTCAAAAAGTAATGAAAAGAGCAAATAAATAATAACAAAAAGAACGATTAATGAAGCAGGTTGAAGATTCAGAGATTTTAGAGAAATTCTTAAATACAAAAACTCGTGATGAAGCCTTTAACCTGCTTCTACATAAATACCAGCAAAAGATATATTGGCACGTAAGACGATTGGTTATTGACCATGATGACGCCGACGATCTGGTGCAGGATACCTTTATAAAGGTTTGGAAAAACCTTGACAAATTCCGTAGCGACTCTCAGCTATATACCTGGATTTATCGCATTGCAACCAATGAATCTATTACTTTTTTAAATAAAAAGAAACAACGGAACAATACTCCTTTAGAGGAAGTATCTGCAGAACTGTCTGAAACTTTAATTGCCTCCTCTCATTTTAATGGAGATAAGGTTCAGTTAAAACTTCAGCAGGCTGTGCTTACCCTCCCCGAAAAACAACGTCTGATATTCAACATGAAATACTTCGACGATCTAAAATATGAGGAAATATCTGAAATTACAGGTACTAGTGTAGGGGCATTAAAGGCCTCATTTCACATTGCTGTAAAAAAAGTTGAAACTTTTATGCTAAATGAAGACATTACCTTTTAAACCTTTTGGGATATAATCTATCAATATACTCGTAATGGATAATCAAGTAGAAAATAACGATTGGAAAAAGGAAGCCCCAACATTGGCTGGCTTATCTGTACACCATCCTTTTTCTGTTCCCGAGGGATATTTCGAAGAGTTACCGCATCGTATTTCGAATGCAGTATACCTCGAGAAAATAAAGGCTAAGTCGACTGAGAGTGGTTTTACTACGCCTGCCAATTACTTTAGTGAGCTTAGTGAGCAGATCAAGGCGGAGTTGCTAAAAGAAAAAATTAAAGCCGCAGTACCTAAAGGGAATGATTATGCAGTTCCTGCAAATTATTTCGAACAACTGCAATCAAATATATTGAGTAAGACGATTTATGAAACCAAAACGACACAATCACCTAGGCTTGTTCGTTTATGGCATTCAAAGATCTTAAAATATGTTTCAGCAGCTTGTTTTATTATATTGAGTACTACCGGATTTTATTTTTACAAAAATCATATACCCACTCAGAAATTGACCTATAATGAATTGGCCACTGAGCAATTTTTGTATGACATAGATGAAGAGGTCATTATTGATCATATAAATGATAATGATTTACATCAAGCGAAACCCGCAGCCACAGATGTGGCTTTGGAAAACTATATTCTTAGCAACTACTCACAAAATGAAATCGCTTCGAATCTATAAAAAACAATATCAAATGAAACAGTTACTGATTGCTTTTCTATTCATCCTCCCTATCATGGTTTCGGCTCAAGGATACGGAGACCGCAAAAATGAAATTGAATCGTATAAAATTGCTTACTTAACCCAAAAATTAGATCTTTCTGCAGAGGAGGCTAAAGTTTTTTGGCCAATTTACATCGACTGGCAACGCGAGCAGGTTGAACTGCGTAAAGAACGTGTGCAAAAAAATATCAGCTTTAGAAAAATCACTGAAATTGAGGAGTTATCTGACAATCAGATACAGGCCTTAATTACAAACGATTTTAACATGAGACAGCGAGAGTTAAACCTCGATAGAAAGTATTATTCGAAGTTGAGAGAGAATCTACCAATCAAAATCGTTGGCAAGTTTTATAGGGCACAGGAAGCCTTTAAAAGAGAATTACTGTCAAAATATAGAAATAGCAGCAAGCCGCAGCCAAATTAATTCGTAATTTTGGCGTATGCTTACACAACGTCAGTTATTTCTTCAACACAACGCTCAAACGACTTTAGAACCGCTTTTATTAGAATTTGTTAAAGCCAGCGGAATGTATCTTTATGATGCAGAGGGCAGAAAATATATGGATTTAATTGCCGGCATTGGTGTAAGCAATGTTGGCCACTGCCATCCGGCAGTTGTAAGCGCGGTACAACAACAAGCAGCAAGTTATATGCATATCATGGTTTACGGGGAGTTTGTACAAAGTCCGCAAGTAAACTTTGCTAAAGCACTTGCTGAGGTATTGCCTGCCAACTTAAATTGCACCTACTTTGTAAATTCAGGAGCCGAAGCAGTAGAAGGTGCCATGAAACTGGCCAAAAGATATACTCACCGCGCTGAAATCATCGCCTGCCACAACTCTTATCACGGCAGTACCCAGGGTGCACTTAGCTTAATGGGGAATGAAGAATTTAAACAAGCTTACCGCCCTCTTTTACCAAATATTAAATTCATCGATTACGGGTCTTTACCTGATTTGAACCTGATTACCACCAAGACCGCAGCCGTATTTATGGAGACCGTTCAGGGCGAAGCAGGTATAAGGGTAGCTGACAAGGCTTATTTTGAAGCCTTAAGAGCAAAATGTAATGAAACCGGTACTTTGTTAGTATTTGACGAAATACAGTGTGGTTTTGGACGTACTGGCCGACTATTTGGCTTTGAACATTTCGGCATTGTTCCAGACATTCTTTTATTGGCTAAAGGTATTGGCGGTGGTATGCCTATAGGCGCCTTTATCAGCTCACATGAGATCATGATCTCCCTGGCTACAAATCCTATTCTTGGTCACATTACTACTTTTGGTGGCCATCCAGTAAGTTGTGCTGCAGGTTTGGCAACACTCCAGACTATCCTAAGTGAAAACATTACTAATGGGGTGACAGAAAAAGGTTTATTATTTAAAAAACTACTTCAGCACCCTGCCATTAAAGAGGTTCGGGGTATTGGTCTGATGATGGCTATAGAGTTTGAAAACTTTGAGCTGAATAAAAAAATTATCGATGCCTGTATCGTAGATGGCTTAATTAGCGACTGGTTTTTGCATTGCAGCAACTCCATGCGCTTAGCACCACCGCTTATTATTACTGAAGAAGAAATCGAATGGGCTTGTGGCGTTATCCTGAAGAATGTTGAGGCATTAGCTTAATACTAACTCATTTTTTGTCTTTTAATCAGATAAGCCTGTAATATCGGATGAAAGCCTTGTGCAATGTCGGCATCTATCATATCTATTTTGTACTGTGTACATTTTAACTGGATAGCCTGCCGATATTCCTGCATTCGGGAGAGGTAAGCATCCTTAACTTTTGAAGTATGTGTTTTCAATACTGCTCCCGTCTCCATATCTACAAACTCATAAGGTCGATTTTCGAACTTAAAATCTACTTCTTTGGTCTTATCGGTTACATTAAAAATAATGACTTCATGCTTGTTAAACTTTAAGTGCTGAAGCGCGGCAAACAACCCGTCAATCTGATGCTCATCATGTACCGTGTTGAGCATATCGCTAAAAACAACGACCAGAGAACGTTTATGAATCAATTCTGCAATCTGGTGTAAAGCTTGTTCCAAGTTAGTTTTAACGTTCATTTGCTCTGTTTTCAACACCTCTTCTAACTTAGCCAACAAGAACTTCTGATGGGTTGTGGTAGACTTTGCAGGGCTATTTAGAATCAAATGATCGGTAAACAAACTTAAACCAAATGCATCGCGCTGCCTTTTTAGCAGATAAATCAGCGCCGCGACAGATTGTACCGAAAAATTGAGCTTATTGTATTCTTTAAGGGGAAAATACATTGATGAGGAAACGTCAATGATAAACTGGCAACGCAGATTGGTCTCTTCTTCGTATCGTTTCGTAAACAGCTTGTCGGTACGTGCATATAGTTTCCAATCTATGTTCTTAACATTATCCCCAACATTATAAATCCTGTGTTCGGCAAACTCGACAGAGAAACCATGAAAGGGACTTTTATGCAGTCCTGTAATAAAACCTTCAACTACTTGCCGGGCAAGTAATTCAAGATTGGCATTAAAATGTAGACTTTGTTCATCAATTGGCGACTGCATAGTGTAAATATAAAAAAAGCGTTCATAACATTATGAACGCTTTTTTATTGTATGATATTTAGCTATTACAACTGTTTATCTAATTTCTGTGCAAGTACTGATTTAGGCACGGCACCTACTTGTTTATCTACTACTTCGCCATTTTTGAAAAACAATAAAGCAGGGATGTTACGGATACCAAACTGAGTAGAGATTTGAGGGTTGTTATCAACATTAACCTTTCCTACAATCGCTTTTCCTTCGTATTCTTTCGAAATTTCATCTACTACAGGACCTACCATGCGACATGGACCACACCATTCCGCCCAAAAGTCAACTAAAACGGGTTTATCTGATTTTAATACTAATTCTTCGAAGTTAGCATCTGTGATTTCTAAAGCCATAATTCTATTTTTTTTATATTAGTTATCTTAGTTAGTGCCTGAGCGTTCTCTACTTCCTTAATGTATAGCGCTTGCAGGCTACAAATATATAATCAATTGTAATGCCATCAAGCCAGCTAATGCCATTATGACATTAGTTCAACTTTGAACTCACGTTTAAAGCCTCCAATTGGTTGAGGAAATCGTTTGTAGGGTTAATTTTAAATGATTTTGAAGGCATTTTAACCACTACATTTTGCTCTCTGTCGTATATATCAAACAGCAATTGACAGTTTTGCTGGTCAGTACTTGTCTTATTGTTTTCCAGAACAGCCAATATCTGAGTCATAAAATCATCATTCACCCTTTCTATAGGTACCTGGATCGTGACGCTCTTAGCCAGCTTATCTCTTAATTCTGATAACAGGTTAATAGAGGTGATTTTAAATTCCCAATCGCCTTCTTTTCTAAAGCGCTCTCCTACTCTTCCCCGAATCTGAAGAAAATACCCGTCAGTCAAAAACTGTTTAAATTTGATGAAATCATCACCAAATAAAGCCAGTTCACTGGTGTCATCATAATCTTCAAAAACCATGGTCCCAAAAGGCTTTCCGGTTTTTGTCATGCGCTGTGCTGACACGACCACCAAGCCACCTACTACAAGCTCTCTATTCTTTATTGTTTCAAACTCGGCAAGTACCTCTTCATTGGTATCACCTGTTCTTATTTTATTGACTAAAGCCAAGTGTCTCACCTTATGCTGGCAAAACTCCTTTAGCTCTAACTTATAGTTATCTAATGGGTGACCAGATAAAAAGATACCAATGGCGTCTTTTTCAAATTTGAGTCGGTCAATTAAGCTCCATTCAGGCGCAACTGGCAAAGAAGGCTCCAGAATCAAATCGGCAATAGATCCGCCAAATAAAGAGGATTGCGAAGAAGATTCATTATTCTGGAAATCATTGGCATATTTAATCACCTTTTCGATGCCATTTAGCTTATCGTTGATCCCTACAAAGAAATACTGGGCACGATGATAGCCAAAACCATCAAAGGCACCGCTGTAAACAAAACTCTCGTAAGCTTTTTTATTCACGGTACGGGTATTTGACCTTCTGGCAAAATCATACAGATCTTTATACATGCCGTTTTCATTACGATCTTCGATAATACTCTCTACCGCCTTATCTCCTACTCCTTTAATACCAGATAAACCGAAACGGACTTCTCCAGCTGCATTTACAGAGAATTTAGTACCAGATTCGTTTACATCCGGCCCTAGTACACGCACGCCCATTTGCTTGCATTCTTCCATAAAAAACGCAACTTGTTTAATGTCGCTCATGTTATTGGACAGTACTGCAGCCATATATTCTGCTGGGAAGTGCGCTTTTAAATAAGCGGTCTGATAAGCAATCCAGGCATAACAGGTAGAGTGTGATTTGTTGAAGGCATAAGATGCAAAGGCTTCCCAATCTTTCCAGATCTTCTCTAGTATTGTAGGGTCATGACCTTTCTCTGCGGCCTGCTTCACAAACTTAGGCTTCATCTTATCCAGTACATCCTTTTGCTTTTTACCCATCGCCTTACGTAAAACGTCGGCCTCGCCTTTAGTAAAACCGGCAAGCTTTTGGGATAAGAGCATCACCTGCTCCTGGTATACTGTAATTCCGTAAGTTTCTTTCAAATACTCCTCACAGGCATCCAAATCGTACTTAATCTCTTCCTCACCATTTTTTCTACGCACGAAACTTGGAATATACTCCAATGGTCCCGGACGGTACAAAGCGTTCATGGCAATCAAATCACCAAATACAGTAGGTTTTAGTTCCTTCATGTATTTCTGCATACCTGTACTCTCGTACTGGAAGATACCTATGGTTTCACCTCTTTGGAAAAGCTCGTAGGTTTTGACATCGTCGATCGGGAAATTATCAGGATCAAGATCTATATCGTGCCTAAACTTAACCAGCTTAACGGTATCCTTGATCAGGGTTAATGTTTTTAACCCCAAAAAGTCCATTTTCAACAAACCGGCACTCTCTACCACCGAGTTGTCGAACTGGGTAACATACAGATCAGAGTCTTTCGCTGTAGCTACCGGAACGAAATTGGTAATGTCGCTCGGGGTAATAATTACCCCGCAGGCATGAATACCTGTATTTCTTAAAGAACCCTCTAAAATCTGAGCTTGCTCTAAAGTTTTAGCACCTAAGTCCTTAGCCTCAGCCAGATTTTTAAGTTCGAGTACCTTCTCATACTCATCCGGACGAAGCGCCTCTTTTAAGCTTTTCTCATCAAGCGTAAAAATCTTGGCCAGCTTCATGTTAGGAATCAGCTTGGCAATTTTCTCTGCCTCAAATAGCGGCAAGTCCAATACACGCGCCGTATCCTTTATGGAAGATTTGGCAGCCATGGTACCATAGGTGATGATTTGAGCCACCTGATTGGCACCATACTTTTTGATTACGTAGTCCATAACCCTACCACGCCCCTCATCATCAAAATCAATATCGATATCGGGCATGGATACACGATCCGGATTCAAGAAACGCTCAAAAAGGAGATCGTACTTGATCGGGTCGATGTTGGTAATACCCAAACAATAAGCTACGGCAGATCCAGCAGCAGATCCCCTACCAGGTCCAACCGAAACATCCAGGTTTCTAGCCTCCGCAATAAAATCCTGCACAATCAAGAAATATCCTGGATATCCTGTTTTCTCGATGGTCTGCAACTCAAAATCGAGTCGTTCCTCTATTTCGGGGGTAATCTCTCCGTATCGTTTTTTGGCACCTACATAGGTCAAATGGCGGAGATATTTATTCTCTCCCCTTTTACCCCCATCGTCTTCATCTTCTTTCACTAAAAACTCGTCGGAGATGTCGAATTTAGGTAAAAGTACCTCACGTGCCAGTTTATAAATCTCGATCTTATCTACAATTTCCTGAATGTTCACAATTGCCTCTGGCAAATCTGTAAACAGCTTTTTCATTTCATCAGGTGATTTGAAGTAGTATTCCTGATTGGGCAAACCAAATCTGAATCCACGACCACGGCCAATCGGTGTAGCTTGTTTTTCACCGTCTTTTACACACAATAAAATATCATGGGCATTGGCATCTTTTTTATTGATGTAGTAAGTGTTATTGGTGGCAATCAGTTTTACGTCATGCTTTTTTGCCAGTCCGACCAGCATACCATTTACAATATCTTCGTCTTCCTGACTATGGCGCATTAGCTCGATATAAAAATCGTCACCAAATTGTTCTTTCCACCATAGCAAAGCTTCTTCGGCTTGTTTCTCGCCAAGGTTCAATAACTTACTTGAAATCTCACCGTATAAGTTACCCGAAAGCACCAGAATATCCTCTTTATATTGCTCTATAATGGCCTTATCAATCCTTGGGATGTAATAGAAACCTTTGGTATAGGCAATGGACGACATTTTAGCCAGATTGTGGTATCCTGTCTTATTCTTTGCCAATAATACAACCTGATAGCCATTATCTTTTCTGGATTTGTCGAGGTGGTCTTCACAAACAAAGAATTCACAGCCAATAATTGGTTTGATAATTTGTTCTTCAGGCGTTTTTCCTTCTGCTATAGCGGCTTCATTTCTAGCTTCAACACCTTTGTTATGGTTCAATACCTGAGCCACGAAGTGAAAAGCCCCCATCATATTTGCATGATCGGTCATCGCCACAGCAGGCATTTTATAACTGGCGGCAGCTTTAATTAGTGAAGGGATGTTGATGGTAGATTGCAGAACAGAGAACTGGGTATGATTATGCAAATGTACATAGGTTGCTGCTTCCAGCTCCTTTTTATTCTCTGCTAATGCTGTTTTAGAAACCTTAGGTCCTTCGGCCTGCTGTAAACGCTTTCTGATTTCTTCAGAAGCAGATTTAAGGTTAATGTGATTTAAACCAACACGCTCAAATACTTGTGGCGTGTTTTCTTTAAAGCGATTGATATATGCCTGATCGGCCTGTAACTGGTCGAGTCTAAAAACCTCTAACTTGATCAGCTGTAAAAAACAACGGGTAGTGGCCTCCACATCGGCAGTCGCATTGTGCGCTTCGGAAAATGGTTCGCCAAAAAGATATTGATGAAGTTCTGTTAGTGTAGGCAGTTTGAATTTACCTCCACGTCCACCCGGAAGTTTTAACAACTCGGCAGTGGTTTCGGTACAGGTATCTAATACGGGCATTTGCGCCATGGGGCTGTCTACACCCAATCGGTGAAACTCGCAACCCATAATATTCACATCAAAGCCTACGTTCTGTCCGACAACAAATTTAGCTTTGGATAATGCTACATTAAATTTCTCTAATACTTCGTCTAGCCCAATACCTTGTTCGGCAGCCAACTCGGTTGAGATACCGTGAATTCGTTCGGCATCATATGGAATATTAAATCCATCGGGCCTTACCAGATAGTCCTGGTTTTCTATCAGATTACCTAATTCATCATGTAATTGCCATGCAATCTGAATACACCTGGGCCAATTGTCTGTGTCGGTAATTGGAGCATTCCAATTGCGTGGTAAACCGGTGGTTTCGGTATCAAATATTAAATACATAGCTGGTAATTATTCTCGTTTCCTGAAATCAAAATGAATGGACAAAAATACGGAATTTTAGCTGTCCTTGATTAAAGCAATTGTAATTTTAAGCATGTTCCTTTTCAGGCTCAGGATGTACAGCCTTATGTTCCTGAAATACAAGTTTTGAGGTATCATACCCTTTTTGACGACAACGGTCTACGATCTCTTTCAACAAGTCTTTTGGTAATTCTGGTTTACGGGAAAGAATAGCGAGGGTTTTGTGTTTAGGATGTCCAACTACGACATAAGAATAATCCTCAGCAAGCTCAATCACCCAATAATCATTCTTAAATGGCCAAACCGATTGTGCTTTAAACACAGCATTCCCTGTACCTCGAACAACAAACAACTTAGACCGGATGTACTTCCTTTTTTGCTCAGCTACAACATTATAGGTAGTAAATACGGCGTAATAACCATCTGGATGGATCACATAGGTCTCCACCTTTCTCCGCCAGTGTTTATCCGTAAAAGTAGGGATGGAATACAAAGAATACCACTTCCCTGCATAAGCCATAATATCTACTCGTTTTACTGGTTGGTTATCCATAAGTTCTCCGGTTGTTTAGTATTTGGCAAATGTAAATTCTTTCTCATAAAACCCCTAACGAACAAGAAAGTTTTCAAAAGCATTTTTTAAACTCATGTAATTTTATAACTTCGACAGAAGGTAACATACATAAAACAAATATTTATGAAGATAACAGTTGTAGGTGCCGGCGCTGTAGGTGCCACCTGTGCAGATAACATTGCCAGAAAAGAATTAGCTGAAGAACTTATTTTATTAGACATCAAGGAAGGTTTTGCAGAAGGAAAATCGATTGACATGATGCAGACTGCCGCTTTACTAGGCTTCGATACTAAAATTAAGGGTGTTACCAACGATTACGCGAGTACCGCGGATTCTGAGGTTGTAGTGATTACTTCGGGACTACCTCGTAAACCAGGAATGACGCGCGAAGAGCTGATCGGAACTAATGCGAACATCGTAAAAGGAGTTACTGAGAATATTTTAAAATACTCGCCTAACACCATCATCATTGTGGTATCAAACCCAATGGATACTATGAACTACCTTACCTTAAAAACTTCTGGGCTACCTAAAAACCGTATTCTTGGTATGGGTGGTGCATTGGATTCATCGAGGTTTAAATATTACTTAAGTCTGGAATTAGGCTGCTCTCCTGCCGATTTAAATGCAGTGGTTATCGGTGGTCACGGTGATACAACCATGATTCCATTGATCAATCATGCAACATGGAACAGTATCCCAGTCACTCAGTTATTAAGTAAAGAGCAACAGGATAAAGTTGTTAAAGCTACTATGGTCGGTGGTGCAACATTAACTGGATTAATTGGTACATCTGCCTGGTATGCCCCGGGAGCTGGAACAGCTGCAATGGTAGAAAGCATTGTACGTGATGAGAAAAAATTAATCTCCTCAGGTGTTTACCTGGATGGTGAATATGGTCAAAAAGATATATCACTGGTTGTTCCTGTCATTATTGGCAAAAACGGAGTTGAGAAAATTCTTGATTTTAAACTGACCGATGAGGAGCAAGCAGCCTTTAGTAAAAGTGCCGATGCTGTACGCAGCATGAACGCAGTGCTAACTGATATGAAACTGGTTTAATTTGATGAGAACAATTGCTGTTCCCCTAACCTTAATAAACTTACAAGACGACGGTTTCCACCTTTTGGTGGAAATTGTTGTTTTTGGGCAAAAGTTATTCGCAGTAGTAGATACGGGTGCTTCGAGATCTGTTTTTGATAAAACATTTATCCAAACTCACATTAAAGAGCTGGAACACACCGAGGAGACACATGCCACCACACTTTTCACCACCTCGAGTACCTTACAGGCAAGCATCCCTAAATTAAAGATAGGGAGTTTGATTTTAAGAAATTATGAGACTGTTGCGCTTGATCTGGAAGCCGTAAATCAGGCTTATGAAGGATTAGGACATCCACCAATTAGCGCCATTATTGGCGGCGATCTGTTGTTGAAATTCCATGCGATTATCAACTACAAGAAAATGAAAATGTTCCTTTATAAGGAATAAAAAAACGGCCTGAATCAGTGATACAGGCCGTTTTCATGCATATCATATTAATTTTCTCTAAGCATCAATCTTCGCATACTTCGCGTTACGCTCAATAAACTCTCTACGTGGAGCAACCTCATCACCCATCAACATAGAGAAAGTATGATCACACTCAGCAGCATTCTCAATGGTAGCTTGCATCAATGTACGTGTAGCAGGATTTAAGGTTGTATCCCAAAGCTGCTCAGCGTTCATCTCACCCAAACCTTTATAGCGTTGAATGTGTACACTTTCTTCTTTACCAGCACCTTTTAGGCGTTGCACAGCAGCATCACGTTGATTATCATTCCAGCAATATTCAAACTCTTTACCTTTTTTAACCTGGTATAAAGGTGGAGCTGCGATATAAACATAACCAGCTTCGATAAGCGCCTTCATATATCTAAAGAAGAACGTTAAAATAAGCGTAGTAATGTGTGAACCGTCAATATCAGCATCCGTCATGATCACAATTTTGTGGTAACGTAGCTTAGTTAAATTTAATGCTTTATCATCTTCTGGAGTTCCTATACTTACACCAAGAGCGGTAAACATATTCTTGATCTCATCATTTTCATAGATCTTATGCTCCATTGCTTTCTCCACATTCAGGATCTTACCTTTCAATGGAAGAATCGCCTGGAAGTTACGGTCGCGGCCCTGCTTAGCAGTACCACCCGCAGAGTCTCCCTCCACCAGGTATAGCTCGCATTTTTCAGGATCACTATCAGAACAATCGGCAAGCTTACCAGGCAAACCTGAACCGCCCATAACACTCTTACGTTGAACCATTTCACGGGCCTTACGTGCTGCTGCACGAGCTGTTGCAGCTAGAATAACCTTGTTAACAATCATTCTGGCTTCTTTCGGATATTCTTCAAGATAAATACCCAAAGCTTCACCTACGGCAATATCTACCGCACCCATTACCTCAGAGTTACCTAATTTGGTTTTAGTCTGACCTTCGAACTGAGGTTCCTGAACTTTAACAGAAACTACGGCCGTTAAGCCTTCTCTAAAGTCATCACCAGTAATCTCAAACTTTACATTTTTAAGCAAACCTGATTTATCAGCATAAGCTTTCAATGTTCTGGTTAAACCTCTTCTAAAACCAGCAATGTGAGTACCACCTTCATGGGTATTGATATTGTTCACATAGGAGTGAACATTCTCAGAGTAACTATCATTATATTGTAAAGCAAGCTCTACAGGAATCCCATTTTTTATACCTTCAACATAGATAGGTTCAGGAATCAATGAAGGACGAGTTCCATCAAGGAATTGAACAAACTCTTTCAATCCGCCTTCCGAATGGAACAATTCAGTTAAGAATTTACCATCCTCTAATTCTTCCCGCTCATCAGTTAGCGTTAGTTTGATTCCTTTATTCAAGAACGAAAGTTCTCTTAACCTTGAGGCTAAAGTATCAAAACGATATTCTGTAGTTTGTGTAAAAATTGTAGGATCTGGTGTAAAAGTAATTACTGTACCCCTTTTATCAGATTCGCCAACGATTTTAACATCGTATTGCGGCTTTCCTTTTTCATATTCCTGCATCCACACCTTACCTTGTCCGTAAACTTCGGCCTTAAGGTGTGTCGACAATGCGTTAACACAACTCACACCCACACCGTGTAAACCACCAGAAACTTTATAAGTATCCTTGTCAAATTTACCACCGGCGTGTAGTACAGTCATTACAATTTCAAGAGCTGATTTTTGCTCCTTTTGCATGATTCCTGTAGGAATACCACGACCATTATCCTCAACCCTGATTGAGTTGTCTTTTAAAATATTTACATAAATAGTATCAGCATGACCTGCCAATGCCTCATCAATTGAATTGTCTACTACCTCATACACAAGGTGATGCAAACCTTTAATTCCGGTATCGCCTATATACATCGAAGGGCGCTTACGCACCGCTTCCAATCCTTCTAATACCTGTATATTATCTGCCGAATAATTTGACTTTGGATCTTTTTCTTCGCTCATATTTTTTTATAAAACAATAAGATTCAAATTTAACCAATTATGGTCAATTTAAGGCAAATGTGGATAACTATTTGACCAAATAATGGCCCAAAAACATTCGAAAAAACATACTTCCTTAGGATACTGATTTTGAAATTTTATATTTGTTGAAATTTATCCATAAAAAATAAACCAAATGAGCGTCAATTATGCTCCATGAGGCTTATAAAACAGGTAAAAAACCTATTTTTTGACAAAAAAGAACAATTAATATAAATGAAGACAACATTAAAATTAAGCGGTATTGCTACTGCAGTTGCACTAGTTTCTGTAATGGCATCATGCCAAAATAAGGATGATAAAGGCACTACTGCTAAAAAAACTGACTCGACCACAGTTTCAAACAATGAGAAAATTGTTTATGTAAACTCTGATTCTCTACTTACAAAGTATCACTATTTCAAGGACCTGAAAGAGAAATTAGAAGCAAAATCTAAAACTGCACAAGCCGACCTTGCTTCAAAAGAGCAGGCATTTAAACGTGAAGTTGCACAATATCAACAACAAGCCAATACCCTGCCTGCTGATCAAAGAGCATCAACAGAAGAAAGATTAGCCCGTAAACAACAAGAATTACAAGCATACAGCCAAAATGCTGGTGCTGCAATTCAAAACGAACAAGCTGCAGAAAATGAAAAACTATACGATAAAGTTGCTGACTATTTAAAAGAATACGCAAAGAAAAAAGGCTACAAAATGGTACTAGGCTACTCAAAAGGAAACGGTACAATTTTATTTGCTGACGAAAGTTTAGACGTAACCAGCGAAGTAATTGTTGGTTTAAATGAAGCTTACAAAAAGTAATCATTTATAACGATAATGAAATGCCCCGATCAATCGGGGCATTTTTTTTGTGCAATATTTTAATTATGACAAAGATGAACCCACACGAAAAATTCATGAAAATGGCCATCCAGCTTTCAGAACAAAATGTACTGAATAACACCGATGCCCCTTTTGGTGCTGTGATCGTTAAGGATGGAAAAATGATCGCTAAGAGTGCAAATAAAGTAACCTCAACCAACGATCCAACCGCCCATGCAGAGGTGTCGGCAATACGAATTGCCTGCAAAAAGTTAAAAACGTATGACCTGAGCGGCTGCGTAATCTACACCAGTTGCGAGCCATGTCCAATGTGTCTAAGTGCAGTGTACTGGGCAAGAATTGATACTATTTATTATGCTAATACCAAACATGATGCTGAAAACGTTGGCTTTAGCGATAAATATATCTACGATGAATTAGACAAGCCTATGGACCAACGTAGCCTCCCCATCAAACAGATGATGAGAGACAAGGCGCTGCAGGCTTTTAAATTGTGGCAAAAGAAGGCTTTGCCAATAGCATATTAACCACAATAAGCAATGAATAGCTATAATCAAAAAATAAAGATAGACCTGGAATTCTGGAAAAGAGAAATGGTCCGCAAACCATCTGTTCTAAATAGAATGACCAATAATATCCAGAAAAAGCTCAATAGCTATATCCCGGATAAGGTTCACAAAGCTATTACTACAGCAATGAAAACTATGGTAAAAACGGTACTCTATGGCTCTACTTATACAACATCTGCAATAGCGCCCAAAGAAATGAGTATGATACACCGGGAATCTCTGATCTTGCAAAAAATAGATAATTATTGTAAAACAGGGGCCGCAGAAGGTGGTATTACAGGGGCAGGCGGTTTTTTAACGAGTATGGCCGATTTCCCAATTCTCATTGCCATTAAAATGAAATTGCTTTTTGAAATCGCGGCTCTATATGGTTTTGAGGTAAAAGACTATCGCGAACGCCTTTATATCTTATACATATTTCAACTGGCGTTTTCGAGTAAACAGGGCACAACCAAAGTATTTATGCATATTCAAGACTGGGAAAAGCAATTGGCTATGCTTCCAGAAAACCCTGATGATTTTGACTGGTTAACCTTTCAACAAGAATATCGCGATTATATCGATCTGGCTAAGCTAGCCCAATTACTCCCTGTGGTTGGTGCAGCAGTTGGTGCCGTTGCCAATTACCAGTTGATTAAAAAATTAGGAAAAACAGCTATGCAAGCCTATCGATTACGCTTGATTGATGACCCAAAACTATTAAGTTAATCCTCTTCAAACATCCCTCCTATTAAATCATCAGTTTCGCGCCTGTCTTTTTTAGTTGGTCTGCCGGTACCACGATCTCGTTTAAGTGCCGGAGCATGAAACATAGATTTAAATCCATGAGTTTCCTCAACAGGAGTAATATCCTTGTATTTGGTAACTGCAATTTTAGCTTCAACTCTGTTGTACAAAAGCTCTACCACCTCAATTAATTTCTTTTCAATTCCTTTAGAGACCTGATAAACATCCCCGGGCTTCACAATTGCCGAAGCCTTAAGATTTTGACCATTAAACTTTACACGCCCAGCCTTGCAAGCTTCAGTCGCCAGGCTCCTGGTTTTAAATAATCTTATTGCCCATAAGTATTTATCTATCCGTAATTTCTCTTGTTCAGCCATAAAAATCAAAAATACATTAAGAAAACACATCGTCAATACATAAAATTGATTTATTTTGTCAAAAAATAACAAACGATCATGATAGCAGAATTAAAAAAGTTGGTAGAAGCCGCTTGGGAAGACAGAACTTTATTAGAATATAGCGAACATTGCGAAGCAATTGAAACTGTAATTATGCAGTTAGACAAAGGAGAACTACGCGTTGCAGAACCAGTCCTTAACTCCTGGGGTATCAATGAATGGATAAAAAAAGCCGTAATACTTTATTTCCCGATCAGACAGATGAAGGAAATTGAAATGGGTCCTTTTGTTTTTCATGATAAGATGAAATTAAAAACCAATTACAAAGAAATCGATGTAAGGGTTGTTCCTGGTGCTAGTGCCCGTTATGGTGCATTCTTAGCTAAAGGTGTAATTATGATGCCTTCTTATGTAAACATTGGTGCTTATGTTGATGAAGGTACAATGGTGGATACCTGGGCTACTGTCGGCTCATGTGCTCAAATTGGAAAACATGTACATCTAAGTGGTGGTGTTGGTATTGGTGGCGTTTTAGAACCTATCCAGGCTGCTCCGGTAATTATCGAAGACAACTGTTTCCTTGGATCAAGAGCTATCGTTGTTGAAGGTGTACGTGTAGAAAAAGAAGCTGTACTAGGTGCAAACGTGGTATTAACTGCATCTACAAAAATTATTGACGTGACGGGCTCAACTCCTGTTGAATACAAAGGTATCGTTCCTGCACGCTCGGTTGTAATTCCTGGTAGCTATGCTAAGAAATTCCCTGCTGGCGAATACCATGTACCATGTGCGTTAATCATTGGTAAACGTAAAGAATCAACCGATAAAAAAACTTCCCTTAATGATGCATTGAGAGAAAACAATGTAGCAGTATAATATAATGAATATTGGTTTTGACGGAAAGAGAGCCGCAAATAATCTTACAGGTTTAGGCAACTACAGTCGCTCCTTGATTGCCCACCTGGCAAAATATTTCCCTCAAAACCAATATTTTGTTTACAGTCCAAAAGTAAAAGACATCCCTCAGGTCAACGCCTTTGTCAATACCAAGGCCATACACCTGAAATTACCGGAAACGAAAGAATTATTATGGAGAAGCTTAGGGATCAAAACCCAGCTACTAAAAGATAGAATAGATCTTTATCATGGCTTAAGTCACGAAATCCCAATCGGCATCCATAAAATAGGCATCCCCTCTATTGTAACCATACACGATTTAATCTTCATCAAGTTTCCTAAGAACTATGGTGTCATTGATCGATTTATTTATAACCTAAAAACTAAGTATGCCTGCAAACATGCAAGCAGTATTATTGCCATAAGCGAACAAACAAAACACGACATTATCCAGCTTTTTAACATCGCTCCCGATAAAATTGAAGTTGTTTATCAAAGTTGCGATGACAGCTTCAAATCGCCGGCATCGGTGGAAACAAAAAAGCTGGTTCATAAAAAATATAACCTGCCGGATCAGTACGTATTAAATGTAGGTACCATTGAGACCCGGAAAAACCTGCTTACCTTAATAAAAGCATTGAAAAATGTAAACGAAGGATATAAGCTAGTGGTAATTGGAAAAAAAACTGATTACTATAAACTGGTAGAGAAAGAGATTCAAAAATTGGGCCTAAACGACCGGGTGTTATTTCTTCAAAATATTCCTTTTACTGATCTCCCAGTTATTTACCAAATGGCCACTGTTTTTGCATACCCTTCCGTATATGAAGGCTTCGGCATCCCCATCATTGAGGCCTTATACTCGCATGTCCCGGTAGTGGCTGCAACAGGATCTTGTCTTGAAGAAGCTGGAGGCCCTGACAGTGTCTATGTTCATCCTACTGATCATACTGCTATGGCAAATGTCATCAACAGGATATTAGCAAGCCCTGACCTGCAAACCGAAATGAAAGAAAAAGGTATTGCTTACGTTCAGAAATTTAATAACGAACACATCAGCAATCAGATGATGCAGTTGTACATTAAAACTTTAGCCGACAATACCCCTTAAGGATAAAAATTGTAATTTTACCCTATGCTAAGAACAGAAATTGAAAAGGCACTTGCTGTTTTAAAAGACGGAGGAGTGATCCTTTATCCCACAGATACAGTATGGGGACTTGGTTGCGATGCCACCAATGAACAGGCAGTCGCAAAAATCAATGAAATTAAAGGCCGTGCAGCCGACAAAAGCTTCATCATTCTTTTAGATACGGACTCCAAACTACAAAGTTATGTAAGGGAGGTACCTGATGTGGCCTACGACCTGATAGAATATGCAGAAAACCCACTTACCCTGATATTTCCAGATGCTAAAAATCTAGCAAAAAATGTAATCAATGCGGATGGTAGCGTTGGAATAAGGATTGCCAAACACGATTTCTGCCAACAACTTATTCAAAGATTTCGCAAGCCCATTACTTCAACATCTGCAAATGTATCTGGTGCACCAACTCCACTCTTTTTCGACGAAATTAGCGACGAAATAAAAGAAGCGGTAGACTATATCGTAGATTGGGAGCAAGAACTCAAAACGAATAAAAAGCCATCAACCATAATGAAATTAGCTCCGGGAGGTCAATTTTCCTTTATTAGAAGGTAAGTTTTACTACTTTTGCAATCTCATCAATGGAACAACATTTACAACATCCTGTTTTTAAAGCGCTTGCCGGCATAGCCGACGCACACCATATCGAAGCCTATATTATTGGCGGCTATGTAAGGGATATTTTCCTAAACAGACCCTCCAAAGACATAGATATTGTAGTACTGGGCAATGGAATCGAATTTGCAGAACTTGCAGGTAAACACTTGAAAAGTAAAGTCGCTGTTTTTAAGAACTTCGGGACCGCAATGCTTAAATACCAGGATCTGGAAATAGAATTTGTAGGTGCCCGAAAAGAATCTTACCGTTCTGATTCACGTAAACCCATTGTAGAGAACGGCACGATTGAAGATGATCAGCTGAGAAGAGATTTTACCATTAATGCATTGGCCATATCTTTAAACAAAGCAAGCTATGGTCAGCTGGTTGATCCCTTTAATGGGATAACCGACCTCAATAACAAGTTGATCCGCACACCACTTGAACCTGAGTTTACCTTTTCTGATGACCCTTTGCGCATGATGCGCGCAATCCGTTTTGCTTCTCAGCTTAATTTCAGCATCGATGAGCAAGCTTTAAATGCGATAAAAAAGCAAAAAGAACGTATTAGCATCGTTTCCAAAGAACGCATAACCGACGAACTGAATAAAATTATATTATCCAATGTTCCATCAATAGGCTTTAAATACTTATTTGATACCGGACTGCTACATATTATATTTCCACAAATGGCCAACCTCTATGGGGTCGACATCATCAATGGAAAAGGGCACAAAGATAATTTTTACCACACCCTACAAGTCCTCGATAACATTTGCGAAACTACGCAAGACCTTTGGCTACGTTGGGCAGCAATTTTACATGATATTGCTAAACCAGCCACCAAACGTTTTGAAGAAGGACACGGCTGGACTTTTCATGGTCACGAAGATAAAGGAGCAAGAATGGTCCCTAAAATATTTGCCCAGCTTAAACTTCCCCTGAATGAAAAGATGAAGTTTGTGCAAAAACTGGTGCAATTACACCTTCGCCCTATTGTGTTGGCACAAGAAGTGGTAACAGATTCGGCGGTAAGGCGACTATTATTTGATGCGGGCGAAGACATAGAGAGTCTAATGTTACTCTGCAACGCCGATGTAACTACCAAAAATGAGTATAAGGTAAAAAAATACCGCAACAACTTCGAACTGGTAAAACAGAAGATCAAAGATGTAGAGGAGCGCGACAAAATCAGAAACTGGCAACCCCCTATCTCCGGTAATGACATCATGGAGATTTTTGGTCTAAGCGCAGGAAAAGAAGTCGGCCTACTTAAAAATGCCATCCGGGAAGCAATTCTGGAAGGAGAAATAACAAACACATACGATAACGCGTTACAATTTATGCTTGCAAAAGCTAAGGAATTCGGGCTTCAGCCAATAAAGCGTTAACACAATTATATAAAGTATATTTTATTTTTTAATTTTATACCTAGAAAAGAGGCTAAAATGGCAATTTATAGATTTAGAATAAGTTTCGAAGATTTCGATGAAGTAGTACGGGAAATAGATATCAAGTCCACCCAAACGTTTGAAGATTTGCATAAAGCAGTGCACCGCTCAACTGGGTACTCTGCTGAGAAATCTTCTTCATTTTTTGTTAGTACAGATAACTGGATTAAAGGTGATGAAATTGCCTATCTGCCAACTCAACGTAAAGTAGATCGTGGAGTAGCCTTGATGGAAGCCTCTAAACTAAACAGATTCATCGAAGATCCACACCAGAAATTTTATTACATCTATAATTTCGACCGCCCATTTGATTTCCACGTAGAACTCATCAAGATCATTCTTGATCCGGATCCGAACATCGAATATCCTTTCTTAGTAAAAAGTACAGGAGAAGCTCCGAAAATTATCGAAAAGGATAACTTTGGAGCCGTTACAGTATCCTCTGCTCCAGCATCTACAGAATTTGATTTCTTAAATGAAATGGATTTTGTTCCTGAAGACACAGAAGAAATCGAAGCAATGGGCGGCAGAGGTATCAATACAGAAGAAAAATCCGATGATACAGATGAAGACACCGATGATGCAGATGAATTTGCAGATAGTGACGACTACGAAGACGAAGAGTACGATAGTAAAGAGGACTACTAATGCCTGATATGGCATTAAATAAAACATTAATTGTAATTGTTGGTCCAACCGGAATAGGAAAAACTGCACTGGCCATTGCTTTGGCCAGGCATTTTTCTACAGAAATCATATCAGCCGATTCGAGGCAATTTTTTAAGGAAATGGAAATTGGAACTGCAAAACCTTCAGCAGAAGAGCTTGCAGCTGCCCCACACCATTTTATCAACTCCCACAGCATAGAAAACCTATTTAGCACCGGTGACTTCGAGATACAAGCCATCGAGCGAATTACTCAATTGTTTGAAAAGCATAAGCTGTTGATCATGGTTGGTGGTTCAGGTCTATATATAGATGCCGTATGTAAAGGATTGGATGATCTTCCGGAAACCGATATGACCATCCGCGAACAACTTAATCAACAATTGGCAAATGAAGGCCTTGAGGCTATTAAGAGGCAACTCAGCGAGTACGACCCCGAATACTACAGCAAAGTCGATCAGGCCAATCCACAGCGCATGATCAGAGGTCTGGAGTTTTACCTATCTACAGGTACAAAGCTATCCGCCCATCTTACCAACAGCAAAAAAACAAGGCCTTTCAATATCATCAAAATAGGTCTGAATATGGACCGGGCAGAACTCTACAACCGGATAAACCAGCGCGTAGATAAAATGATGGAATCGGGTTTGCTAGATGAAGTAAAAGGTCTACAGCTCTTCAAAAAATACAATGCGCTCAACACTGTAGGATATTCAGAATTATTCGCTTATCTGGATGGTGAAATCACGCTGAAGGAAGCGGTAGCTCAAATCAAACAAAATACTCGACGCTTCGCAAAACGCCAGCTAACCTGGTTTAGAAGAGATGACAGCACCGCCTGGTTTGAACCTGGCCAAGACAATGCCGTCATCAATTATATCAATCAAAAAACAGACTAAGCCTGCGCCGTAGGACCTCCAAAGTTCATAGGAAAGCCCGGAGGCTCTTCTTGAGTCTTTATACGACCATTTACAGCTTCGTATTTTTCAATATTATCCTGCATTGCAGCTACCAATCTTTTAGCATGCTCAGGGGTCAATATGATCCTTGATTTTACCCTTGCTTTAGGTACACCAGGCATAACCCTGATAAAGTCCAATACAAACTCCGTATTTGAGTGGGTGATAATAGCCAGATTAGAAAATATCCCTTCTGCGATTTCTTCAGAAAGTTCAATATTTAGTTGGTTCTCGTTGTTTTGTTCTTCCATAAGACAAACTTAGATAAATTTTAGTATTGAGTGGCCAAAAAAAATCCCCCAACTTAAAAAAGAAGGGGGATTTTAGGAAAGTGTATTTAAATATTAAGCGTCTACTTCTTCTTGTTTCGAAGCTAATAATTTATCGTATTCTTCCTGAGAACCTACAATGATACGCTCGTATCCACGTACACCAGTACCTGAAGGAATTAAGTGTCCAACAATAACGTTTTCTTTCAATCCAAGCATGTTATCACGTTTACCAGCAATAGCTGCTTCGTTTAACACTTTTGTAGTTTCCTGGAACGATGCTGCCGAGATGAACGATTTCGTACCCAATGAAGCACGTGTAATACCTTGTAGCATTGAACTCGCAGTTGCAGGTCTTGCGTCACGAACTTCAATTTGTTTCAAGTCTTTACGTTTCAACTGAGAATTCTCATCTCTTAATTTACGTAATGAAATGATCTGGCCAGGTTTAACAGTGTTTGAATCACCAGCTTCAACTACAACTTTTTTGTCGTAGATATCATCATTCTCAATCATGAAGTCCCAACGATCTGCAGAGTTGTTCTCTAAGAAAGTAGTATCTCCTGGATCTTCGATGTGAACCTTTTGCATCATCTGGTGAACAATCACTTCAAAGTGCTTATCGTTGATTTTCACACCTTGTAAACGGTAAACCTCTTGAATACCATTTACTAAGTACTCTTGTACAGCTGCCGGGCCTTTAATAGCCAGGATATCTGCAGGAGAGATCGAACCATCAGATAAAGGCATACCTGCTTTTACAAAGTCATTATCCTGAACCAGGATGTGTTTAGACAATGGAACCAGGTATTTTTTAACTTCACCATCTTTAGATTCGATAGTCATCTCACGATTACCACGTTTCACGCCACCTAGCGTTACCACACCATCAATCTCTGTTACTACAGCAGGGTTAGATGGGTTACGTGCTTCGAAAAGCTCAGTTACACGTGGTAAACCACCCGTAATATCCCTTGTTTTTCCAGTTGCACGAGGTATCTTAACTAAGATTTGACCTGTTTGAACCATATCACCCTCATCAATTGCAATGTGGGCACCAACAGGGATGTTGTATCCTCTAATCAGTTCACCTTTCTTGTCAACGATTCTTACAGAAGGGTTTTTAGTTTTATCACGAGTATCGATAATTACTTTCTCACGGTGACCAGTTTGCTCATCTGACTCTTCACGGAAGGTAACACCTTCAATGATCGCATCAAATTCGATTTTACCGGCAAATTCGGAGATAATAACTGCGTTGTACGGATCCCATGAACAAATCCTATCACCTTTAGTGATTGTAGCTCCATCCTCAACATATAAGAATGAACCATAAGGAATGTTATTGGTCATGATTACTTTGCCTGTTCCAGCTTCAACAATCTTGAATTCACCAGAACGGCCCAAAACAATCTGAGTATCACCGTCTTCAGTTTTTGTAGCAACAGTACGAACGTTTTCAAATTCGATAACTCCATCAAATTTAGCCATGATCTGAGATTCTGCAGCAATGTTTGATGCAGTACCCCCAACGTGGAACGTACGTAGTGTTAACTGTGTACCCGGCTCACCGATCGACTGTGCAGCAATTACACCAACAGCCTCACCTTTTTGAACACGTTTACCAGTTGCTAAGTTACGTCCGTAGCAAAGTGCACAAACACCTCTTTTATTTTCGCAGGTTAATACCGAACGAATTTCAATACCTTCTAAAGGAGACTCTTCAATTGTTTTAGCAATTTCTTCAGTTACATCCTCTCCAGCACCTACTAATAACTTACCATCTAAAGGATTGAATACATCATGTAGAGAAATACGACCTAAAATTCTGTCATATAATGGCTCAACGATGTCTTCATTATCTTTCAATGCAGTAGTATACATACCTCTTAATGTACCGCAATCCGCAGAATTAACGATCATATCCTGGGCCACATCATGTAAACGACGTGTCAAGTAACCAGCATCGGCAGTTTTTAACGCCGTATCCGCCAAACCTTTACGAGCACCGTGGGTAGAGATAAAGTACTCTAATACCGACAGACCTTCTTTAAAGTTTGATAAGATCGGGTTCTCAATAATCTCACCACCTGAACCTGATTTCTGAGGCTTAGCCATCAAACCACGCATACCGCATAGCTGACGAATCTGCTCTTTCGAACCACGGGCTCCAGAGTCCAACATCATATATACTGAGTTGAAACCTTGATTATCGCTCGATAACTGATTCATCACGAATGATGTTAATCTGTTATTGATACGAGTCCAGATATCGATAATTTGGTTGTAACGCTCGTTGTTGGTAATGAAACCCATGTTATAGTTGTTTCTTACCTCATCAACTTCTGCAGAAGCTTGCTCTAATAGCGCTTGCTTCTCAACTGGGATGTTTACATCCTGCAAGTTAAATGATAAACCACCGCGGAAAGCCATTTGGAAACCTAATTCCTTAATGTCATCAAGGAACCTTGCTGCACGTGCCATACCCGTGATTTTAACAATCTCGCCAATAATATCTCTAAGAGATTTCTTAGTTAGCAATTCATTGATATAACCTACTTCTACCGGTACCATTTGGTTAAACAATACACGACCAACAGTAGTTTCCATCAATTTATTAACGATCGTACCATCTTCCAATTTAACATTTACCTTAACTTTGATAAATGCGTGAAGATCAATCATTTTCTCATTATAAGCAATGATTACTTCTTCTGGAGAATAGAAAGAGAAATCTTGTCCTTTAACTACACGTCCTTCATCTGTTCTACGGCCTTTAGTAATATAATAAAGACCCAAAACCATATCCTGAGAAGGTACTGTAATAGGCGTACCGTTTGCAGGGTTCAAGATGTTGTGTGCTGCAAGCATTAATACTTGCGCTTCTAGGATTGCGGCGTGCCCTAATGGTAAATGTACTGCCATCTGGTCACCGTCAAAATCCGCGTTAAAAGCGGTACACACTAAAGGGTGTAATTGAATTGCTTTACCTTCAACCAATTTAGGCTGGAACGACTGGATACCCAATCTGTGCAACGTAGGTGCACGATTCAGTAATACAGGGTGTCCTTTTAAAACATTCTCAAGAATATCCCAAACTAATGGATCTTTCCTGTCTACAATTTTCTTTGCAGATTTTACTGTTTTAACAATACCTCTTTCTATCATCTTACGGATGATAAATGGTTTGAATAGCTCAGCAGCCATATCCTTAGGTAAACCGCACTCGTGTAATTTAAGGTTTGGACCTACAACAATTACCGAACGTGCCGAGTAATCCACACGTTTACCTAATAAATTCTGACGGAAACGACCTTGTTTACCTTTCAAGATATCAGAAAGGGATTTCAACGCACGGTTACCTTCAGTTTTTACAGCATTTACTTTACGTGAGTTATCAAATAACGAATCTACAGCTTCCTGTAACATACGTTTTTCGTTACGCAAAATTACCTCTGGAGCTTTGATCTCGATCAAACGCTTCAAACGGTTGTTACGGATAATCACACGACGATACAAATCATTTAGATCTGAAGTTGCAAAACGACCACCTTCCAAAGGTACTAAAGGACGTAATTCTGGTGGAATAACCGGAACGATCTTAATGATCATCCACTCAGGATTATTCTCGATACGCGACCTTGAACCACGGAAAGCTTCAACAACTTGTAGACGTTTTAAAGCCTCATTTTTACGTTGTTGTGATGTCTCATTTGCAGCCTGGTGACGTAAGTTATAAGATAAAGTATCTAAATCAATACGTTTTAATAAATCTTCTAATGCTTCAGCACCCATTTTGGCGATGAATTTATTAGGATCTTTATCATCCAGGTATTGGTTTTCTTTAGGCAACTTATCAAGAATATCTAAATACTCCTCTTCAGTTAAGAAATCCATGTATTGAATACCTTCTTCGGCCATAAAACCTGGCTGAATTACTACATAACGCTCGTAGTAAATGATCAGATCAAGTCTTTTTGTTGGTAAGCCTAATAAGTATCCAATTTTATTTGGTAGTGAACGGAAGTACCAGATATGCGCAACAGGAACCACCAAGTTGATGTGCCCCATACGTTCTCTACGAACTTTCTTTTCCGTTACCTCAACACCACAACGGTCACAAACAATACCTTTATAACGGATACGTTTATATTTACCGCAATGACATTCGTAATCTTTTACCGGACCAAAAATACGCTCGCAAAACAAACCATCACGCTCAGGTTTGTATGTACGATAATTGATAGTCTCAGGTTTTAACACCTCACCACTAGAGCGCTCTAAAATAGCCTCAGGCGATGCCAAACTAATGGTAATCGAGGTGAAATTGCTTTTTAATTTATTATCCTTTTTGTAAGACATAGCTCTTTTGTTTGAAAGTTGAAAAATTTAAAAGGTTGGGATGCTTTCAGAAAAGCCCTATACATCCCAACAAAATAACTTTCAACATTAGTCTAACGTAATATCTAAACCTAATCCACGTAACT
>RCUH01000899.1_pt1 | contig 25644 bp, 22 predicted proteins | sample 2166191 | NCBI WGS metagenome assembly RCUH01 (sample SAMN09932848, study PRJNA488358) | compost metagenome | feature: garden; material: soil; isolation source: compost soil in an enriched community after 214 h of incubation | place: Germany: Experimental Botanical Garden Goettingen | collected...
CTGATCAAACAGATCGCAGCCAACGGAGAAGGATGGGATGGAACTTTTAACGGCAACCCAGTACCATCCACCGATTACTGGTTCACGGTAACTTATAAAGAATATGTAGGAGACACCGAAATAACCAAAGAATTTAAATCGCATTTCTCTTTAAAACGATAAGTACACACAGATCCGAAGAGAATTTTAGTTGTGATACCCCCTGAAACTTTTATTACATGTATAAAATAACAAAATGATGCCCTAAAAGGAATAATAATTTATAAAAACCTAAGAATCGGTGATGTATTGATTCTAACTAAGGTTTGACTGATTTAAATTGAAAATGTACCGTTTCAGCATTTTTTAACTTTTTATAGTGAAATGACAATGTATTTAGTCTAAACAATGTTGGTATTGTGGTAGCATCACTGGACAATGCAATTTAATTTTTTCGTACAAAAAACACTATTTGATGGGTGTAAATAAATCTTGAATCGGTTTTTTATATCTTTGTACCTTATGCAAAAACAACTATTCATATATTATAGTTTAGCGATTGGAATGATTGCCTAATTCCGGGTATCTTGTTCTACAGTCATTGGTTTGGTAGTTTCAGTAGTACCAAAGGTGATTTGTATGGAGCAAACAACTCGGATGATAGAGAATTAAGCAATTTTATTTCATCATTTTAAACTATTAAGTAGTGAATAACTTATCATTATATGGTTGGAACGAGCGTCTGTTCCAATTCAAACAAATCTCACAATTTAAACATCTTTTTCATGGCCGTATTGCAGCTGTGAACAAAAACAACTATGAGGTTATTGCCGAAAATGGTCGGCTTTTTTGTGAACTTGCAGGTAATGTGCTTTATGGAAGGCCGTCATTTGAACTTCCGTGTACAGGCGATTGGGTTATCTTTCAACCTTTTGAGGATAACAAAGGAATAATTGTTGATGTTTTACCACGTAAACAGACATTATATCGAAGAAAGAGCGGTACGCTATCCGACAAGCAGGCTATTGCATCTCATGTAGACAAAGCTTTTATTGTACAAAGCCTTGATGCAAATTTTAGCGTTCGCCGTATGGAACGTTTTATTGTTCAGGTGGTAGAAGAGAATATTCAACCGGTATTGATCCTCACTAAATCTGATTTGGAATTTAGTCGCCAAAAAGTAGAGGAATCGCTGAAACATATTGCCTGTCAGATGCCGATATTTTTCACAAGCATTCTTTCTACTGAAACGATACTTCCTGTGCGAGAATTCATCAAGCAGGGGGAATCGATCGTATTGGTCGGATCGTCAGGTGTTGGGAAAAGTTCTCTGATCAATGCCCTGTGTGAACGAACCGTATTTTCTACCTCTGACATAAGCAAATCTTCAGGTAAAGGGCGGCATACTTCAACCCGAAGAGAAATGGTATTGATGGAGGATAACGGCATCTTAATAGATACGCCTGGTGTTAGAGAATTTGGTTTAGCTTCAGACAGTTCTGAGACATTAGCAGATATATTTGATATTTCTGATTTTGCAGCATCTTGCCGTTTTGAGAATTGCATGCACATTGATGAACCAGGCTGTGCCGTTGTGGAAGCTGTAAACAGCGGTCTTTTAGAACTGGAAGCGTACAATAGTTATCTCAAATTACGAAAGGAATCTTGGTATTTTTCTACTTCTGAACATGAAAAACGCAAGAGGGATAAGTCTTTTTCTAAAATTTCGGAAGAAGCTAAGAGGATAAAAAAACGTTAACCTATGTATTTGTGTACTACAGCAATCTTTAAAAGAGGTTGCTGTTTTTTTTAAATAAAAAACCCTTCCGAAGAAGGGTTTAAACCAAATTAGATAAATGTAGTTACAAGTCTATTTAGATTTCAAGAATGTGAGACTAACTTAAAATATTTTTTTTTGGATAAAACAAGATTAATGGTTTTAATAACTTTATTTATAGGTATTTATGTGTTTATTTTATCGAATTAATTAATATTATTACAGTAAAATGTTAACTAATTTCACAGTGCATTGTTGCCTGATCTCAAAGATATCTTATTCACTTTTTATAATGGAAGGTTAAATCGTTTCCAAAAACCGAAATGGTTTCTATATATCCTAAACTGTTAAAGGTGTTTTCACAACTAAAATTTGCGTCACCATTATAAACGGTTTGTATAGGCATTTTTGTGAATGGCAGCAAAACATCTAAGGAATTTGGCTGTATAAGATATAGGTAAATGGTTACGGCATTTGAATTTACCATTGCACCTTTGTTTTGTGTGTCATAAACGTAACCCCAAAAAACCGTTTGCTCAGTTTCATTGTGAAATCTCGTCACGCGTTCCACATCACCACTAGCCGTTATTTTGAAAGTAAACGTATAAGGCAAAACAGTGTAGCTGTAAGATGTAGTAGCTTCATCATAAGCAACTTCAACTGTCAATCCATCATTTTCGAATGCGCTAATTTTTCCGTTGGCGTTATGCTCAAATGTTGTAACAGATGGCATATTGGTTTCAACATCGGTTTTGGTTATGGAAATAATTCTGTTATTTTCGTAAGTAAACGCTGCCCATTGATCAATTATTTTGAATTTTTTTACGGAATTGTTCGGATAATATTCCATAAAATATTCCTCTTCTTGATAGACTACATAATCTAACAAATAACTGTCATTGTTTGAATTTGAGTCATCGTTTGAGCAAGATAATACACCTAAAGCTGACGTTACTATTATAAATGCTTTACTATAGTTTTTCATGATTTGAGGTTTTAAAAAGTTATTGTGCTGAAAAATAGGCTCGGTATAAAAGCAAATGCTATTTTGAGTGGAAAGAATCCATAATAGCAGTTCCTTCATCATCTCTATAACAAATCCATCTTCATCATAAGCGTTTGAAAACGAAAGCATTCCGTTATTAGAAGTAAACAATTGTACAGGATATGCATTGAAGTATATCGCTATTCATTCCTTACAATAATGAACTTATTTGGTAATTTTCATTGTTTTCATATTTTTATTTATTAAAAATAAAGACTCAGATTAAATGAGCTAATCCCAACGCCACCGATATTTATGGAGTTGCCACTTACTTCGTTTTTTGAATCTTCAATAGTATATTCCATTTTACCGATCAAATTGGCACTTACATTATAAGTGTATTGAACGCCTATGGCCATTTTGGGAAATAAGAAATATTCTGCACCAATAAAACCATTAACTCCAAGTCCACCACCAAGACCTTGTTTTACTTTATATCCTTCAATGCCATAATCTAACTCTGCTGAATTGATGTTAAGCAATACATCACCACCATAAAATCCTTGAAGTCTGGTACTGCCTTTTCGCCATTCTTTTCCAACACCAATACTGATAGCAAACGTTTTAAATTTTAAAGTGCCTTCTTGTGGTGCTTCCTCTTCACTTTCAACCTTATAATCATAATTAGTTGTTGAAAAATTAAAATTGGCCAACACTCTAAAAGCTTTTTTATCCGTCAGCATTTTTTTACCTACAAAAGTTCCAGAGTTATTTTGCTGTGGAAGTTCTCCTAACGGCATAAAGCTCACATTAGGATTATTCTGTTGTACATACTCTAATGATGGCGCTGGGTTATCGAGATTTCCATTAAAAGAATTTCCTAAAAATTTAAATACGTTATTGATATTAAATGCAATAGACCAATCGCCTGTTTCTGGCAAATAATTTTCTCCTTTTTTAGAGGTAATCTCTTGTGCATTCATCATTCCTATAAAAAATAATAAAGCAATGGTTGTTAATTTTGACTTCATAATTTGAGATTTTTTAAAAGTTAATAAACTGAAAGTAGGCTAAGTAATAAGGCCTCTTGTTGGCGACATCCGCTTTTTTTTTAAGATGTCTGTTTCATCATAAGCGTTATCAAACCAGTATGCTTGATCATCAATAAGTACTGATACCGTTTCTTTAGGAACTACTGTATGTTTTGCGGTATAGTTTCAGCACCTATGGCAACCATTCTTTTACTTTTCTCACAATAAAAGCTTTATTGTCACTCATGTTTGAGCAGTGACCAGTGTTATTATAGATTAGGCATTCACTTTGCGTGCTTACATTTGGGTTAAGGTTGTTTTGTAAGCCATTTTTAAAATAGTTGCCATCTACAACTCCCATCGTGTCATCTATTTTATCTGACATCCATGCCACAGGAAACAAAACTGCTGACCCTTTCCACTCATCACCGCCAGAGCATTGAAGCACAACCCCTTTTATTCCATCAAATGGTGTGGTAGTGCCAAATTGACCATTTGGCAAAATAAGAGCCAATGTTATTGAGCCGCCACGAGACAAGCCTCCCAAAATGGTTTTGTTTCTAGGTATTGCAAACCTGGTACCTGCGTCGAGTATAACACTTTCTATATCTGCTTTAAAGCTAATTCCTTGATCATTCCATACTAAACCATCCAGACTTCTGTACGACGTAGTAATGGCAACATAGCCTTGCTGTGCCAATGCTGTGCATTGGTCGTTTAAAGCACCATCATTTTCGTTTGCACCATCGCCATGAGCCAAAATAATTAGGCCTTTGCGGTTGGTGGAACTTGCGTTTTCTTGATAAAATTGTTTATAATTAAAATTAGGAAGATTAACTATCGATGATTTTATCTCAACATTTGAATTATCTGGAGTACCAGAATCATCATCACTTTTTGAACAAGAAAAAAAGATCATGATGGCTACAAAACTTAAAATTGATTTTTTCATGTTTTTTTATTTAATTGGGTAAATTTTAATCGGTGTATGTAAATAGTTTGTTTTCGATGATTTCCGTTTCGTTGCTGATGTCGCATTGGAGGACCCGACCATTAGAATCTTTGTTGTAAGTATAATTTTTGATTTGAACGGAATTATCGAGAGATGTGCTTCTTACTGATTTTCCGGGCAATGAATTTCCTGCAAATACTTGAAAGTTAATGTTGGAATTGGTAATGATGTCTTCCGGAATTCCGCCTTTTCCGAAATAATCAAATCCATAATTTTTAATGCCAATGGTGTTGATGTTTTCGGGCAAGAATTCGCTGAAATTGGTTTCGATATCTACATAGATAGTCCCATCTACATTGTATCTTATTTCATTCCATTTCACAAGATTTCCATTTTGCCATTCTAGAGTGTTAACTTCGTACAAATCGTAATCAAAATCAGGCACTCCGGTTTCAGAATGGCGGTAGTCATCAAATTCTTCAATTTTAATTAAATAATTTTCAGAATTGTAAGTAAAAACCATTTTATAAAGCCTACCACTTAGAATTCCTGAAATAATCCCAGTAATTCTTTTGTTGCTGTCTAATTGATAGTTAATAAAAATCTTTGGTTGTCCGTTTGGGAAATTACCCTCTTCTTCGTTGATATATTCGATTTCATAATCATTTACATAAACAAGTTCATAATCATTTAGATTGCTGTAATTAAATATGTCAAGATTTCCATTTTCCAAATAATTAAAACTATAAGTTGGCGTAGCCGAATCATGGGCATATCGCATGGAATAAGTTTTCACTCTCGACGCTGTTATGTCTATATTTCCCGAATCTCCCGCTTGTTTTTCATCATCGTTTGAACAGGAAAAAAGGGCAAACGAGAGAAAGAGGATGGATATAAATGAATGTAATTTCATAATTTTTTTATTTTAACCAGGTTTTAATCTTCGTAAGTATATATTCTATTTTGCCACCAAGTAGGACCGTCTTCCGTTTTGAGTTCTTTGATTCGGCCTTGTGCATCTTTGACAATTGTATAATTTATAGTAGTGTTAGGCACATTGCTACTGAGAACGTCGTAAATTACTTTTGTAGGAATTAACTTTCCAGAAAACGTCTCCTCATGAAAATAGGCATGAGAACTTCCACTACCTAAGAAATGCATTGGAATACCTCCCTTGCCGAAAAAATCAAAGCCAAAATTTTTCACGCCCAAAGTATTGACATTTTCGGGAAGAAATCCTTCGTATCTTCTTTTTGCTTCATGGGAGATTTCTCCGGCCCCATTGTAACTTATACTATGTCTTTCAATGAGGTTTTCGTCTTCCCATGTCAGTTTTTCGATTTGGTATATTTTAGGCTCTTCCCACGGATTTCCATCTTGATTTAACCAAGTTTCAGAAATGGTCATTTCGTGTAAATAATTTTCTGAATTATAAGTGAGTGAATAGTGGTAAGAATAATCTGAATGTCTTGAAACAATGGCTGTTACTCTTTTGTTGCTATCTAATTGGTATTGAACATAGTATCGAGGCTCGCCGTTGGGATAAGTTCCGCCTTCAGGATTCGTATATTCAATTAAATTCTCGCCTATATAAGTAAATTTATCATGATTTCCAACTGCAGTATAATTGATATCTACAAAGCCTGCTTCATCATTATAAGGCTGTATCACATAGTTGTCAACTTTAGCGGATGAGATGTCTGTATTATCAGGATTTCCCGAATCTCCAGCTTGTTTTTCATCATCGTTTGAACAGGAAAAAAGGGCAAACGAGAGAAAGAGGATGGATATAAATGAATGTAGTTTCATATTTTTGATTTAATTGGGTAAAGTATTGAGAGTTCCTTTGTACAATTTGCAGGTTACTGTTTCAGTGGCTTGGCTGTAAGATTCTGAAAGAAAATATAGTGTATCGTTGAATTCATACATATAATTTACAGGATACTGTGTGGTGAGCGATTCTGTTTTCCATACCTTTTTTTCAATATCATATATATCCAAAAGCGTATTGGTTTCGGATGTTAGCACCACTAAAAATCGATTATTAATGATGAGTGCTCTGGTTCCAGAATTGGTTCCGGAAGTTATGTGCGGCACATTTTCAAGTGTTTCCCAATTATTTTCGACAATGGAATAACGTGCAAAATAGTTTTGCTCACTCATTCCGTTTTCTACCTCTCTTCCTCCAATCGAATAAACATAATTCGTATCTGCTACCAATACAGGGTCTTCAATATTGATTGGGAATGGAGCAATGTCTGACCATCCTGCATCTGGCAGGAATGAATTGAAAGCATTAGAAAATTCTCCTCCCAAAAAATAAGCATGTTGTCCGCTTACCGCAACATCACCGCCCACGACATTTTCAGGAACGTTGGTTGCAATGGGCATCCAATTGTCGTCGGCACCTACATAATATTCTGCACTAGTCTCGCTTGTATAATCCACGTGAACCATCTGTCCGTTGAGATTGAATAATTTATTTCCCCAACCTGACCAGGAGAAAGATGTTCCTCTTGCGTTTTTGAGTGTAAAAGCATTCGTGAGAACGGAGTAAGACCATAGTCTTGCATTTCCTGTCGATGGATTGCCAGTGAGTTCTTGGAAATAAATTTCTCCTCCAAGCATATTATATTTCATGTATCTGGATGCAGGTTGTCCATCGACGGGCGTGATGATGTGTTGCATTTTAATAGTGATATCGTCCACAGTGGGTTCTCCGTTTCCAGAATCACTGTTGTCGTCTGAATTACAGGAGAGAATTAATCCTGAAACCAGCATTGTCATTATTATCAATTTGATTTTCATAATGATTTGATTTTAATTATAGAATAACTTATTCCTAAATGGTCTCCGATTGGATGCTACTTTTGACGAATGGTAGGATTGGGTTTTTATTCTGCTGAAATAAATTCCCATTTAAACTTTTCATCGTCTTCTAAAGGGTCAAATCTAATTTCATCGAAATAATCGTGGTAGCTTCGCATCGCATCACCTCTCAGCGTTTTGCTTTTGATGTTCCATTGCGTTTTGGAATCACTTATTTTGTGCAACGTAAAATAACTTTTTTCGTCGATGTATGGCGTGTGGTCGCGGTTCGGCGGATAAGGTTCAAAATAAACTTCACTCCCATAAAATTTGAACAAATAACTTCCGTTTTTCTGAGGGATAACTTCCCATTTCTGCATGCCGCTTTTGGTAAATTTTTTCAGAAATACGTTGCTGCGCGCTGATTCATGATTGGGTTCCAACGCGAGTCCGTTAGCGTTGACGATATAGTAAATGCCTTTTTTTAGCAGAGCGTCATTTTTTACTTGAGCGTTTAATCCACTGAAAATTCCAAATGAAAAAATTAGTGCGATGATAATATGAATTGATTTCATGATATTTTGATTTTAATGTTAAAAGAATAAATCCACGCATTGACTACACTTAAACTTTCTACTGTTTTATCAGCATTGTAGGTAAAACTGTATTGGCCAACATTTGAATTAATTTTATCTAATAATTTTTCGTTTTCCGGAATCGGCGGTACTCCAGAACCTTCATCGTCACTTGAACATGAAAGGATGAATAGTGAAAGGATGCTTAGAATTATAATTTTTGAGTTTATTGATTGTAGGCATAGTAGACAGTGCTTGTGCCATTTATTATTGATTTTGTTACAAACTTATCATCATCATAGGTGTTTTCAAACGAGAAGGCTATGCCATTATTACTAAAGGTTTGTACAGGTCTTTTTGATGCATACAGACCAATATCATGAAAACCTGTTATCATAACCAGATAAACAGCGATATGATTGGAATTAGTCAAAACTCCATTTTTGGAATTGTCATAAAAATATTCATATTTCGAAAGTTCTTCTGTTTGGGTCTCTAAAATTGAATATTCTTTGACATCCTCATTTTCAGTAAGTTTAAGGGTTAATTGTTTTCCTTCTTCCTTTTCATAAGAGTAAGAATTTGTTGCAGCATTGTAAGCTACATCTATTTCTAAGTCATTGAAATTGAAAGAATTAATTTTACCGTTTGCATCGTACTGAAAACTATATTCATTGTTAAGATATTCTATAGTACTGATTCGATTTTCTGAATAATTAAAGTTCATACTATTATTACCAATGTCTAAAATTTTTAATGTTTGGTCTTCATTATAAGTGTATTTAAGCAAAACACCCGTATTAATGGTCTGGACAAGTTTTTGACTAACAGGATTTTGCTGTTCAGAGCCTGACTTATCATCGTTTGAGCAAGAAAAGATTGACAATGACAGAAAGCTGAGTAACAGGATTTTCGATTTCATATTATTTATTTTAAATTCAATTAATCTCTTTCTTGGTAAGGTCCTTCGTAGTGACCCGTCGCTGTGCCTTCTGCTGTTTGCAGTTCAAAATCAACTGTGATGCTGTTACCCGAAACTTTGAGGGCGATTTCGCCGCCAGTCAACGGTTTGCCCAATGCTTCTACATTGTGGTTGGTAATGCTTCCGCTCCAAAAATTGGAATTCGGATCGAAATTCGGGTCAATGATATGGAAAGTATAATACCCATCCAGGTCGTCAAAATATACATCTCGAAAATTAACCATGGCTCCGTCGTAGTAAGTATCGTTTTCAAAAATGTAAAGGATAACGCCTTCGTCCGGAACATTGTAAAATTCTACACCTTTTAGTGGAACTTCATTGCCATTGTATTTCATTTTGTTGTTTCCGTTTCCAGTGTTGTCAGCGACTGATTCGTCATCGCTTTTGCAGCTTACCAGCAGCAATAAGCTGCAAAGAATTAAAAAGATATTTTTCATGATTTTTAGTTTTAATTGTTTTCTATAAATGATCCCTCAAAATGCCCTATTGCAGGACCGGCTGAAGTTTCTAAGTCAAAATTTATTTTTATATTTTCTCCAATTATTTCTACTTCTACAGTTCCGCCGTTAATCAAAAAATCTTGCGTTTCAGCGTTTTCTTCTAAACGGTGATTGATAATTGCTTTGTAAAAATTACTCTCAGGATTATATTGAGGATCGTTTGGGTCGCTGTGGAACGTATAGGTTCCTCCTAATTCGGATATTTCAATTCCAAAAAATTGAAATTTTATTTCGTCATAATAATTAGTACCTGTTAAATTGAAGCTTATTTCATTTACTTCAAAATCTTTGTAATAACAGTAATTCCGCCAAGTCGTTTCCTTGTTTCTGAACGTCATTTTATTTTCTAAAATCGCTCCGGCTTTTGTGTCATCATCGTTTTTGCAGTTAATGAATAGAAAGATGCTGCAAAGGATTAAAAATAAATTTTTCATGTTTTTTTTTATTTTAATTATTCTGTATAATCTCCCACGTAAACACCTGTTGCGGGAATCCCATCAGCATTGACCACAAAGCTCAGCGTGATATTCGTGCCATCCACATCATTTACAGTTACTTGTCCGCTGGTTACCACATGCGCTCCTGTCGAATTATTCAAAAATGCACCACTGAAATCGGTTACAGGATTATATTCATCATCATCATTAAAAGTATAAACCCCGTCTAAAGTCTCAATTGTTTTATCTCTAAATTCAATAATGAATCCATGATCATCATCATTGGCCCCCGTTATTAGCAGATTATCGCCTACCTGCTTTGCTTCAAGGTATTTGATGGGTATGTCTTCATCATTGTAGCTCATTACATTGGTCATTGAAGTTTTATCGTCGTCACTGCAATTGACCATCAGGAAAAGGCTGCAAAGGATTAAGAATATTTTTTTTCATAATTATTTCATTTATTTAATTATAAAAGAACCTTCGTAATAACCAATGACAGGTGTTTCAGTATCTAATTCTTCCACATCAAAATCAATTGTAATTGTCTCTCCTTTAATATTGACACTGACTTCTCCTTCCGAAATTAGCATATCTGAATCCGGCAAATTCATCACCACTTTACAATGAATTTCCGGATCGTAATCATCACCAGCATTTACGGTATAAGTTCCAGAGGCGCTTGAAATTGTATGGCCATACAATTGGATAATGAAACCATAATCTTGGTTCTGGTCTATGGTTCCTGTAATAAATGTGTTGTTGCCATTTATATTATTGACTTCCAATCCTTCAACTTTAACTACCGGATAGGTTCTGCCATTGTACGTAATTTTGTTTCGTGAAGAGCCAGAATCCGAGTCGTCGTCGCTGCAGCTTGTAATCAATAATAAACTACAAAGGATTAAAAATAAATTTTTCATGATTGTTTAAAATTTTAAGATGAATAGCGATTTATTTTTTAATCAGTTTGATGGTTTCCATTCCTTTGTCTGTTTCGATTTTCGCCACGTAAATACCTGATGGTAAAACAGAAATGTTTAATTCTGCCTGTTGTGCATTGGCTTTCTGAGCGAATACTTCTTGTCTGTTAACGTTGTAGATATTAATTTGTTCGATGTTATTTTTAGAATTAAAATTTACTACATCTGCAACAGGGTTCGGATAAACTGTGGTTTTGTTATTTGCAATGACATCTTCAACACCCAGGACATCTTCAACCAACAAAGTAAAATCTTCGACTTCGCCAAACGTCAGAAACGATCCACAAGGATTTGGAATAGGATTATTATACTCTAACATAACACGCATACGGGTTTCACCCACGGTAGCTCCTTCAGGAATTGTGATGTCAAGTGTATGAGGGCCGGTAGTACTTACCCCAGAAGCAACCGTGTAAGTTTCGCCTGTGTCATCAAAATCCCTGTCATGATTCCAGTCAATAAACATATAGATATAGTCGTCTTCAACGGGATCAATGGAAACCGAAAGTGGATAGGTTTCACCTTTGGTAATTGGAGTTGCTTCATCTGTCAAAGCCACTGTCTGGTAGTCGGGATAATCATAATCAAATTTACCTGAGGAATAGTTTATTCCGGAAAATGATACGTTGGAAATATTCTCATAATCGTTCGTGAAAAAAGGAACGCAATAGTTGTCATATTGGATCATGATTTCAGCATGCGTCAAAGTTCCTGTATCTCCTATTGATTTATCTTGAATATGAAAATGCCAGGTATCATTTATAAGTCCACCATAGTCTGCAGCTATATCAGTAAACGAAACAAAACCAGGATTGGTTTCTTCCAGGTTCCAACTGGGTAGGAACGCTCCGGCGGGTATGCTTTCATCGTCTCCTAAATCCACGCCAATTTCTTCGCTTGAAATAGGTGCATAATCCTCAAACAAAATCATATTGTTTGAAATCAAATTAGAATTATCTCCTACTCCGCCTACAGATGTTGTTCCCGGTTGGTGCATCAAACCCATGCTAGCTCCGTTAGGCAGTTCTAGTGAGAAGGTCAAGTCACCTACAAAAGTGTGGTCCGCCCTGATTCCCGCGTTTATGTGGTAGATATGTGCATAATCCGGTATGCCACCGACAGCTATATCATAGGTTGAAAATGAATTGTCGGAAATAGGAAGATCTATAGTGTTAGAGAAAAAAGTAGTTGTTTGTGCATTGACTGAACAAAGCATGAAAAGCGCAAATAATTTAACTCTGTTTTTAAAAAAATAAAATTGTGTTTTCATATTATAAATATTTAAGTGTTTTAACTTAAAAGTCATGCTGTCTCTTTTTGACATTATTGCACAAAGTTGACATTCAAAAAGCACATTCAAAAACACCAATAGACGAACGACACTTTTAATATACCAACAACATATTGTGAGAAAAAAAAGCAGTATATTTGAGTAACCCACAGCACGATACAAACCTATACGCCAATGAAAAAATTAACCTGTATAATTGTAGATGATGATGAAATTGACCAATTGATGGTGGTTTCATTTGTAAAGCGATTTCCACACTTGGAACTTGCCGGCGCATTTTTCTCTGCCGAAAAAGCACTTCACTTTTGCCAAGACAATTTGGTTGATGTTATTTTTTTAGACATTGATATGCCGGGCATGGACGGATTGGAACTACGGAAAGCGCTTGCTGCAATTCCAGCGTGCATTTTTGTGACTTCGCATCCCGAGCATGCTGTGGAAAGTTTTCAGCTCGACACTCTTGATTTTATTGTAAAGCCTGTAAAACTGGACCGTTTCACGCAAACGATGGCGCGCGTAAACGATTATATGGAACTTAAACTCAAAGCATCGCTGTTTGAATCGAGCATTGGCGGTGACGTGATTTACATCAAAGAAGGCCATGAACAAACCAAAGTAAAACTGCACGATATTTTATACCTCGAAGCGCTGAAAGATTATACAAAAATTGTGACTTCAGGCAAAATGCATTGTGTATTGTCGAATATCGGGACGCTTTTAAAAGACGACAATTTCAGTTCTTTTATAAGAATTCACCGCAGTTATGCTGTGCAGAAACAATACATCAAACGCATCCTGACCAATGAAATACAGCTTAACAACGATATATTGATTCCCTTTGGACGCAGTTACAAAGACAGCCTGAGCAACCTATTATGAAATTATCCCATCTTTTTTTGTTATTGCTTCCGCTGCTTTCTTTCGGACAAAAAGAAGGACAGGAGCGTATTGACTCATTACTGACCGAACTTCTAAGGCATAAAACGGATTCTTTAAAGGTTAAAACCCTGAATGATCTGTCTTTTAGTTATCAATATATTAATCCGACGTTAGGTGAAAAATACGGTCATGAAGCTTTAAATACCGCTCTTAAAATTGGCTGGAATGACGGCATTGCAGAAGCTTACAGGAGTATTGGCATCAATTATTCAATCGATTCTGATTTCGAAAAATCATTATTTTACTACGAAAAAGCACTTAAAGCCACTTCAAATAAAAAAATCCTGAGTAAAGTTTTGCGCAGTATTGGACTGATTTATACCTATCAAAGTGATTACAAAAACGCGATGGATTATGACATGCGTGCGTTAAAAATGAGCGAGGATGTAGGTGATAAAAAAGGGATTGCAGCCGTTTTATCCAACATTGGTATTGTTTATTTCGACCTGCACAATTTTTCAAAAGCTATTGAATATTACGACCAAGCGCGAAAAATCAATGAAAGCATGGGCAATATCTATTATCTTGCAAGCAACCTCGGGAATTTGGCCAGTTCCTATGCCGCGCTGAAACAAAACGATAAAGCAATTGCCTACTATAAAAAAGCTATTGCTATCAATGACAAATTGGGCGACATTTCCAATAAAGCCATCAACATTAGCGGAATGGCCGATTTGTATTTCGACCAGGAAAAATACGCTGAAGCTTTGCAATATACCAATGAATCGCTGCGGTTGAGCCTTGAGATTAACGACGACCGAAATATGGCACATTCCTATGGTGTTTTGGGTGATATTTGCCTTGAACAGGCCAACATGCCAGAAAATATTAGCATTCGACGAGAATTATTACTGAAAGCGAAAAAAAATCTATACCAATCGTTACTGCTCAACATCAAACTCAGTAGATTGAAAGATATTTCAACCGACTACCAGCAATTGGGCGACACCGAAGCATTATTAGGCAACTACAAAGAAGCGTATGAATTGTTCCGAAAAGGTGTGATTTACAAGGACTCAGTTTTTAACGCCGATAGTAAAGAAACCATTAAAAATCTAGAAGACAAGAGGACTATTGAGTTAAAACAAAAAGAAATTCAGCTCAATAAAATAACCTTAGAAAATAAGGAAAAACAAAAATGGTATTTCATCGGAGGCATTTTGCTTTTGACAACTATTGGATCGTTACTTTACTACCAAAGCAGAAATAGACGAAAAACCAACGAAAAACTGCAATTGTTGAATTCTGAATTAGACAGTGCCAATAAAACCAAGATGCGTTTCTTTTCAATTTTAAATCACGACTTGAGATCTCCAGTTTCTAATCTGGTTCATTTTTTACATCTTAAGAAAGAAAATCCTGAATTATTAAATGAAGAAAACAAGATACGACTGGAAAATAAAACAATTACTGGTGCCGAAAACCTATTGACTTCTATGGAAGATTTATTGCTTTGGTCAAAAGGCCAAATGGAACATTTTGCACCACAACCCAAGCGCCTTTTTGTGCGTAAGATTTTTGAGGATACCGCCAAGCATTTTTCCAGTGAAGAAGAGGTGGCTATTTCTTTTGAAAATTCAAAAAACGTAGAACTCGTATCCGATGAAAATTATATAAAAACCATCATCCGAAATCTGACAGGAAATGCCATAAAAGCATTAGAAAATACCAAAAACCCCACCATAACTTGGAAAGCTTGGAGCGAAAACAAGACTGCTTTTTTGTCGGTGACAGACAACGGGCCTGGAATTAATCAACAGCAATTTAAAGCATTGTATGACGACAAAGAAGTCATCGGTATTAAATCTGGGCTAGGGTTGCACTTAATTCGGGATTTAGCAAAAGCAATAGATTGTGAGATTTCAGTAGATTCTAAACCAAACGAAGGAACAACCTTTGTGTTAAAGTTTAATACATAAAAAAAGGTTCAACTTTCGCCGACTTCTCCTTAAATGTTTCTTTTTCTCTGAATCATAATGCTCACTGACCACAACTTCAATGGAACAGACCTTTTTATTATGTCTTGAAATTAATTGTTGTAATTGTTTTCTATATCTTAAAACATCATAAATTATTTTTTAAAATGATTGTTATCACTGTAGACTATTAAGCCTGTCCAGTTCTACAGCACTTAAAACAATTGCAATTTTTATACGCTCTCCATAAAACCTTTTCATCATATCAATAAACAGCTCCATATTATATTAATCCATTAACTAATATCACAACGCATCTATTTTAGAACACTTTTGAAGAAGATTTGTAAGTATGTATTGGCAAGGCTTTTGGGACAACTGTAATTATATTTAAGATAATTTTATGATGTGTTAAGAAGTATGAAGGATAATACAAAATGCTATAAGTTTTAAGAAATTTGAACTGAATTTAAGTTGTACACATGTTGAAGATGAATCTGATAATTATAATTAGTGCTGGAATAACTACATTCAAGTCATTCTGTAAATTGGTAGTATAAATTTGGAGAGCACAAATACCTTGAATCTTTTTAACCTGGTGTGACAGAACCAACATTAACAAAAATAATAAATTAAGATGGCAGCTTAATTAACAAATTTTATATAAGTTGTGCTATTTTGCTGTATGTGTAGAAATCATTTAAAATTTATTTAATCTTTGATTTATAATACTAAAAATTTAAGATATTCGATATCTGAAAAGAAAAATATAGCTCTTAAATTAATGTGTATTTCATTAGAAAATTTGGTTAAAATTTGTTTATTTGTTAAATGTATTCTTTAAAATAGTTTAATAGTGGTTATTTCTTGCATTTAAGCAAATATGCGAGCTAATCAGATGTTATTTTAACACTTTGTAAATGAATAGTACAATTTTAAAAACTCTTTTTGTAGGTATATTTATTTGGTTAACTGTAAGTAATACAGCTTCAGCAAATGAAATGCCAGTACTTACCAAACCAAAGATGGAATGTGAGAGACTTAACAGTTTAGGTTTGAGGGCTTACAAAGATGGAAATTATTCAGAAGCCTTAAAAAAATTCACGAAAGCAGAACTTATCGCCGAGAAAAATAATTTATTACAACACGAGCTCATTTCAAAAATTAATATCGCTAAAGCATTCGATCGAATGTCGAATTTTGGAGAAGCGTTAAAATATTTTTTAGATGCATTGGAGATTGCTAATAAATCATCTGAAGTTAAAGAAGAGAGAGTAAATGTTTTATCAAGTATTGGTAGTATATATTTAAAAGAGAGAGATTATAAATCTGCCTTAAAATACTGTATAACAGCATATACAGAAGCAGAAAAGATAAAATCATTAGATGATAGATTTAATTCCGGGATTTATATTTCGGACATTTATAACAAACTTCATAATTATAAGCAGTCGCAAAAATACCTTGATGAGATAAAAGATATTTCAGTGTCTAATGAAGATAAATTAGTTTGGCAGGCAAATTATGCCGAGAGTATTTTTGTTGAAGGAAATATTGAAGAAGCACAAAAAATAATGGAAGACATTTTTAAATCTATTGACAGTAAAAATTCCTGTTATATACGTGTGGTTGAATTACTATCAAAAATTTACGAAAGCCAAAATAAAATGAATCTTGCTGTTCTGTTTGCCAAAAAAGGATTGAATAGGACAAATAATTTAAAGCAACACATTAATTTGTATGATCGACTTTCTGATTTATATCTACGTGATAAACAAGATAAAATTTCATTACAATATAAAGACTCAATAATCCTTTTAAAGGATTCATTATCAAAAATTGTGAAAAGCAGTTTTTTTGACGTAAGCAGTGTAAAATTTGACGAAAAAGATTACCAGAATGCAGTTATTCTTACGGATAAAAAGCATGCTTTTGAACGTAAAATTTACATAGCAGGTTTGATTTTTGGGGTAATTTTTATTTTTATAATATACAGCCAGTTTAAAAACAGGCTGTTTAAAGGAAGAAGAGAAAATATTATTTTAGAAAATAAAATTAAGATAAGAAGGCTGGAAATGGAAAAGCTGAAAAATAATATATCGGAAAAGAATAAAAAAATATCAGCTAAAGTTTTATATACTTCTGGCCGTAATGAGTTGATAGATAAAATTCTGGAATCTTTAAAGAACACTTCTTCCTCTAATGAATTGGTTAATAACTATACCAATGTTTTGAAAAGCTATGTGAAAAAAGAAGAAGAAGGAAATGAACTTTTTGAGCATTTTGAAAAGGTCAACCCCGGATTTTTAAATGCGCTTAAGTTAAAGCATCCTGATCTTTCAAGTAACGATATACGATTTATCAGTTATATATATATGGGCTTAAGCATGGACGAAATTAGTAGTATTTTAAGTATTACTAGTAATGCATGCAGGGTAAGAAAGAATAGAATTTTAGAAAAAATGGGTCAGAATAAGGAATCTTCTTTATTTGATTATATTATGAAAATTGTATAGGTATGAGTAAGACGACATATATTATTTTGATCTCACTATTTCTATCTTTTTCATTGTATTCACAGGAATCAAGAAAAGATAGCGAGGCTCTGATTAAAAAAGGGATCGAAGCTGTTAATGCAAAAAATTACAGCCTTGGTCTGGAATATTATAACGAAGCTTTTACACTATCAAAAAAGCACAATTGGATAAAACAAATGTGGGTTGCTAAGCACAATAGTGGCATGGTATATGGTGAGGCGTCTAACAATGGTGAAGCTCTTAAGCAGTATAGGGAAGCGCTGGAAGTTTTGGAAGGGCATAAAGAGTTTGGTGAACAAAAAGTTATAACCTTAATGCACATTGGAAATATTTATAGCACTGAAAAGGAATATAAAGAAGGAATAAAGTACTTTGAGAGAGCCCATAACATGGCAAAAAAAGAGGCATCTGCAAAAATCATTAAAGTAACAGCTCTTAGTTTAGCAAATAACTATAATACGATAAAGTATAATCTTAATGAAGCCGGTAAGATATTACAAGAAGTAAAAAAGCCTGTTGGTAATGTTGCATATGATAATGGGTGGTACATTGTTTATTCTGAAAACCTGTTACTAAGAAATAATGTGTCCGGAGCAAAAAAGATAGTTGATAGTTTATTGCCGATTGTTTTAGAACGAAAAGAAGAAAGTTGTTTTTATTGTATTGTTACTATTTCTGCAATGATTTTTAAAAAAACAGGAGAATATGATAAGGGTATTAATTATTTAAAAATAGGACTAAATGAACCGCTGGAAGTTAATAAGCGTATTACGTTATTAGAGCAATTGTCTGAATTTTATAGGTTAAAAAAAGATTATAAGCGCGCATCTGTTTATAATGATAGTATTATTATTTATAAAGATTCACTTTTAAATATTGTTAATCATGAACTATATGAAACAAATAAAGTGAAGCTGAAGATTAAGGATTATCAGAACGATTTAAAAATAAATGAAAATAAGATCGAAGCAGAAAGAACATTCTTTGTTGTACTGATCATTTTTGGATGTATTCTGGTGATGCTTATTTACAGAAGTTATAAGCTTAAGGAAATCAGGCAAAAACAGGAGAGAATAATTGCAGAAAATAATGAGAAGATCAATAATCTTGAATTTGATAATCTTAATAATGATATTGCAGAAAAAAACAGAAAGCTCTTTGCTAAAGCTTTATATATGTCAGGTCGGGATGAACTGATAAAAGATGCTACCGAATCCCTATTAAAAATTCAGGAAATTAAAAAAAATCCGGAGCTATTAAAATATATTGAATCATTAGAAAAAGAGCTGAATACGGAGGACAAATGGGGTGAGTTTATGGCGTACTTTGAAGAGGTAAATCCCGAATTTTTATCCGCCATAAAAGAAAAGCATCCTAATTTGTCGAGCAATGATATTCGCTTTATATGCTACATCTATATGAACATAAACATAAAGGAGATTAGTACAATTTTAAACATCAGCTATGATGCTTGCAGAATTCGAAAACAAAGAATTTCTGAAAAGCTGGGGCTTGATAAGGATGTATCCTTATATGACTATGTTAGAAACATTAATATATCAGATGCGGAAAATTAACATATCCGTTTGCGTTTGAATCTGCTGATAATTTAAAGCCCTAATTAATTTCTACCATTACTTTTTATCATATCGAAGCAGTATATTTAAGCTGTTGCTATATTTTTATGGCTTTAATAATGATTTATATAGCTTTTTAGTAATTTATTTAGTAAATTATTAATTGTAATATTCAATATTTGAATATTGTTTTCGGTACTGTAAATCAATGCTTTGCATGTGTTGTTCGGTTTTTTTCGTCGAGATGTTCGGTTTTTTTTGTCTGTTTTTTTTGTTTGAGAATATAAAATATCAAATTTTACTTCAATAATTGGTGAAACTGATATTATCAATAGGTTAAGATTTAATTTATAATAATTCGATTGTCAATTACAATTTAAACTAACTATAAACGAATCTAATTATGAAAAAAAAATTACACTATTTTAAATTGTTGTTATTATTATTTGGAATAATTCCTTCTATGCATTCCCAATGGCAAAATGGATTATGGACAGAAAAACAGGCATACAATTGGTGTTTTGGTAATCAGGCAGGCTTAGAGTTTAGTACAGGCAGCCCTTTACTGCTTTCAGGAGTACAATTAAATGGACAGGAAGGCTCAGCAGTTATTTCAGACAGTAACGGACAATTATTGCTTTATGCAGGAGGGACTGGTTATACCAGAGCTGATAAGCCGGCAATATGGAATAGTAATCATGAAATAATAGTAAACGGAGATAATTTATCCGCTGACCAGAGTTCGGTACAATTTGGTGTTTTCGTTCCAAAACCGAATAATCCGGATATTTATTATCTTTTTCAGGTATTTAGAGGCATTGGTGGTACTGGAGCTGGAGGAGGCCTTTTTTATTCAGAAATAGATATGACTATGGATGGGGAGAACGGAGCGATTACTGATAATAAAAATATTATACTTAATGAAAATGCCAGCATTGAAAAAATTACAGCAGTTCACCATGCAAACGGAAAAGATGTTTGGGTAATAACCCATTTGCGTGGGAGTAATGAGTTTATAGCGCATCTGGTTACAGAAGCAGGTGTGTCAACTATACCGGTAATTAGTGCCGTTGGTCTATCCTATTCTGAAATTGACTTCGCTGATCCTACTATGTACATTGTAGGTCAATTAAAAGCATCTCCTAATGGTAAAAAATTAGCAGATGGGATTTTTGGTGGTTTTGGAGGCGGTATGGGTGTTCAGTTGTTCGATTTTAACAACGAAACTGGGGAGATTTCAAACCCAATCTATTTGGATGAGGCATTTTCAAATCTGGCAGTTGGTGTTGAATTCTCTCCTAATAGCAGGTATTTATATAGTGCAGATTTCATGAATTTGCAGAATGCGGAACTTAAATTACGTCAATTTGACTTGAATATAGGGGATGAAAATTCAATTGAAAATTCGGTCGAAACTATCATAAGCACATTTAGTCTTGATTTTATCAATTATGGTCACTTACAGTTAGCCCCTGATGGTAAAATTTATTTTAATGACAATCGTTCTGGCTTTAATATTTCTGTAATTGATTATCCTAATAATAAAGGAATGGCGGCTGGACCTAATCCAAATCCGATTGATTTGGTAGGAAATGGAGCTCCTTATCAGGGCTTACCAACATTTATACAGAGCTATTTCGCGTCAGGTATTTTGTATGAAGGTAACATGTGTTTTGGAAATGAAATTACATTTAGCACATTGCGCATACCCGGTATAACAAGTATAACTTGGGATTTTGGTGATCCGGATAGTGGTGCAGCAAATATATCGACTGACCCTGTACATATTTTTAGCAATCCCGGTACTTATACTGTAACAGCAAGTATTACGAGCAACGGAGCAGTACAGACAGCAACTACAGAGATTGTTATCGATGGACCAATGATAGGGGAGCCTGCCGAAGAGCTTTTAGTAAAATGTGCAGATGCTGATGGTAATGCTGTTTTCGATCTGTCACAATTTAATGAAACGATACTTGACGGACAGGATACAAGCTTATTTTCACTGGCTTATTTTGCGACTGAAGAAGACCGTTTAGCAAATAATCCAATAACAGACATTGTAAACTTTAGCACCAATGGACAGACTGCATATGCTGTATTAACGGAATTGGAAACAGGGTGTACCAGGACATTATCTTTACCTTTTGTGGTAAACCCATTACCTGTAGCTACTGCACCGGAAAACCTTCAGCAGTGTGGGAATTCTGTTTTTAATCTAAATGAATTTAATGAAATAATTCTTAGTGGACAGGATACTACGATACTCTCCCTTGCTTATTTTGAAACAGAGGCGGATCGCATTGCAAATAATCCGATAACAGATCTTTCAAACTTTACAACTACCGGACAAACAATTTATGCAGTGGTAACAAATTCAGAAACAGGCTGCAATACAATATTGCCTTTAACTCTTGTGGTAAACCCAATACCTGCAATAGCGGCACCTGAGGTTATGAGACAATGTGGAGATTTGTCAGGGAATGCTTCTTTTAACCTAAACGAACAGGATGCTGCTATTCTGGCAGGTAGGGAACAAAACGATTTTACTATAGGCTATTTTACTAATCCTGAAGGCACAGATGCTATTGGAGATCCGCAAAACTTTATATCTTCCGGACAAACGATATATGTGTCATTAACCGATATTGCTACAGGTTGTTCTGCTACAACTTCTTTTGATATTGTGGTAAACAAGACTGTACAGGTACCAGAGAATTTAAGTTTTAGGGGATGTGCTCCTTTTGATCTTACTGTAATTATCGCTGGTTCATTGGAACCAGGGCTAGATATTAATTTTTATAGAAATGAAGAGGATGCTCAGGTAGGAACCAATGTTATTACGGATCCGAAGAACTATAATTTTGAAGGGACTAGTGCTATAATTTATATTGTAGCAGAAAATGAAGAGGGCTGTACAGATTTAGGCGAATTATTATTACAAACAGGTGGATGTATGGTGCCAAGAGGTATCTCTCCGAATGGTGATGGTATGAACGATAATTTTGACTTATCCGGATTTGATGTTAAAACCCTTAAAGTTTTCAACCGCTACGGGAAAGAGGTGTATACAAAAGATAATTATACAGATCAGTTCTTTGGACAGGGTACACATGGAGACGATTTGCCAACAGGTACTTATTATTATATGATTCAGCTTGTGGATGGAGAAAATAAAACAGGATGGGTGTATATTAATAGAAACGTTAACTAACTACTTGAGCAGTGATCGGAAATCTGATCTACTGCCCTGAATTAGGGTCATGAACATTTAATTTGTTACTATGGAAGATAACATGAAATTCTATTCAATGTCGGAATTTCCGGTAAGGGATGAAAGCGATGCCAGTTTTAGTAAAACGGTTATTATTTATAATGACAAATTAAATTTTGTTGATCTGGGCTATTTTGATTTTGAAGAGGGTAAGTGGTCTCATTTTGGAGATAACTCCTTTTTATTAAAATGCTGGTGCTATGTGCCCAAACCTTTGGAAGAAAATGAGAAATGGGAAATTATAGAGCCTAAAGGATATAAGAATCGATTCTATTAATTTGTAGGCCGCTTTTAGTAAGCATCACGGGTTATAATTAAGAATCTTAAAATAATATTCTCACATTATGTGCGGTAAATAAAAAATCATGCTACAGAAAATAGGATATACACTTTTACTTTTAGCAGCGCTTTCTGGCTATGCCCAGAAGGAAGCTGCTAACTGGTATTTTGGGGAGAATGCCGGATTAAGTTTTAATTCTGCTCCAACTGTAGCCCTTACGGATGGAGAGCTAAGTACGAATGAAGGATGTGCAGCGATTTCCGATAGTGCGGGAAATTTGTTGTTCTATACAGATGGGAGTACTATTTATAATGCCAGCCATGTAATTATGGAAAATGGAACAGGACTATTAGGTGATTTTAGTAGTACCCAATCTGCAATAATAGTTCCTAAACCAGATGATCCTTATAAATATTATGTTTTTGCTATAGATGAGGAGGGGAAACCTAACGGTTTAACCTATTCTTTGGTGGATATGACCCTTGATGGTGGATTGGGTGGCGTTGTTCTGACTGAAAAAAACATCCAATTATATACCCCTGTAGCCGAAAAATTAACTGCTGTATACCATGAAAATCAAACTGATGTTTGGGTAATTGCACATACGTTTGGTAATGTTAGCAATAATAATGAATTTCTAACCTATTTGGTTACAGCTTCAGGAGTTACCATCACACCTATAATTAGTGCTGTTGGAGGTAATTATATTGATGTTGGAGGGGCAGGATGGGGATCTATAGGGTATATGAAGGCCTCTCCTAATGGAAAAAAATTGGCATCCGGTATATCTTTCTCTAATTCAAGTTTAGAGTTGTTCGACTTTAATACATCTACAGGAGTTGTTTCGAATGTTCAAAAAATCAACAGTAAATCAATATATGGGGTAGAGTTTTCGCCCAATAGTAAAATACTTTATTGTAATGTTGGGGGCGGAGGCGGAGGAGGCCATATTTGGCAATATGATATTACGCAACCCGATCTGGCTGCCATTCAGGCCTCGATGGTTGTTGTGAGTTCACAAGCTTTGTTTTCCGGATTACAAGTTGGAATTGATGGGAAAATATATGCTGCTAAATATGGAAAGTCTGTTCTGGGAGTTATCAATAATCCTAATGAATTAGGAACGGCCTGTAATTTTGAAGATGATGGTATTGATTTGGCTGGTAAAAGTTCCCGTTTAGGTCTTCCTCCATTTATCCAAAGTTATTTTCGATTCGAATTGAGTTTTAAAGACCTCTGTGTAAGGCAACCTACACAAATGGAGATTATATCTCATGCTAATGTTGCTACAGCGAACTGGAACTTTGGCGATCCGGACTCGGGAGTTAATAATACCTCCACGCTACTACAACCAAGTCATATTTACACTACACCGGGGACTTATACAGTAGAAGTCTCTTTAACTACTGATATTGGACATAGTATTACCCTAACTGATACGGTTGTAATTTTGGAAAGCCCAATAGCAAATAAGCCTTCGAATCTTATTGCCTGTGATGTTTTACCGAATGATGGTTTTGTGGAGTTTAATCTTTCAGCTCAAAATTCAACAATATTAGGCACCCAACCGGCAGCAGACTACAGTGTAGCGTATTACGCAAGCGAAGAAATGGCCAGGGCAGAAGATAGCCCACTGCCTTTAAATTACACAAATGCAAGTAATCCCCAGACGATCTATGCAAGGGTAACGAGTGCGGCCAATAGTTGTTATGATATTACGAGTTTTATGCTAACTGTAAACCCTGTTCCAGAGATAACGAATCCTGATGACCAAGAATCCTGCGAAGAGGTTCCGGGTACGGGTATCGCACAGTTTGACCTTACGGAGTCGATCCCTCAGATCATCGGAGGAAACACAGCCTTAAATGTAAAGTTCTATAAAACACAGGCCAATGTTATCGATGATATTCCGATCATAAATCCGACAAATTACATCAATACAACTCCAAATGGGGAAACAGTATACTTCCAGACCTCGGATCCTGCAGCCCCTGACTGTAAAGCAGGAGGGAGCCTTGACCTTATTGTAAATGAGCAGCCCTTACTTAATACGACCATCCCTGCGTATAAACAATGCGATTACACCAACCCAGGCGATGGCTTTGAGGTATTTGATTTGACTACGATGTACTCCTTGATCACTTCAACTCCGGGACTTACACTAACCTATGAATACCAAAACGCAGGAACCCGCACCATTATAGCTGATCCTACTAATTTTACCAATACGGTAGCCGGCCAGCAGACGATCTATGTTTGGACAATAAACGCATCAGGCTGTAAAAGAGAGGTAAGCTTCCAAATCGAAGTCAATCCACTGCCACTCCTAAATCTGAACACCGATCCCTTTTATGCGTGTGAAGAAGTGCAGGGGGAAGGAAAGTTCGAACTAACGAAGATAACCCAGTGGCTTACTTCGGAATCCGCCAACTACACAGTAAGCTATTACCTTACCGAAGGTCAGGCTGAAGCAGGAGATACCAACACCCTTCCGGACCCACATATTACAGGACCAACGACGATCTACGCCAGGCTGGAAAACACCGCCAGCGGCTGCGTGATCATAGCTCCTGTACTTTTGGATGTACTACCGGCCCCAATAGCAGAAACCCCAGCACCACTGGAAGAATGCGATTTTAACAACGATGGTTTTGCGAGATTCAATTTAGATCCTGTAATCCAGGATATCAAAAATGCACTGGGTAATGTCGATGTAACAATCCATGAGACTTTTGAAGATGCTACCCATAATGTACATGTTATTCTAAATACAGGAACGTATGATAATATAGTACAATATGCCCAGACACTATACATCAGA
>RCUH01000901.1_pt1 | contig 25586 bp, 32 predicted proteins | sample 2166191 | NCBI WGS metagenome assembly RCUH01 (sample SAMN09932848, study PRJNA488358) | compost metagenome | feature: garden; material: soil; isolation source: compost soil in an enriched community after 214 h of incubation | place: Germany: Experimental Botanical Garden Goettingen | collected...
CCTTATAGGATGGCGGTGTTCTGGCTCTTTACAAAGTCGTTATTAAGTCGGCTTTCGTTCGGACCTGGTTCGGACCTGGTTCGGAAAAACCCAATTGAAAGAGCTCCCCCAGACGAGGAGTAGTAAAGGCATATTAAGCAGTGCTATCCGGCTCGCAAAGGGCCTGAAAAAAAATCGAAAAAAATTATCAATTCACATTTAAAAAATAGAAATCATGGCAAGAATTAGAAATGGAATATTTGGACCAATACACGGGAAATTGGGTAATCTGGTTGGAGCAACCTGGAAAAGCGTTCCTTACCTGCGGGTACTGCCCGACCTAACAAAAAATAGTAAACTAGCTACGCAAGCACAAATAGCTTCTAGAGAAAAATTTAAATTCATGCAAGAATGGTTAGTCCCCTTTTATTCATATGTAACTGTTGGTTTTAAAAATCATGCGAAGGATAAAACTGAAATCAATGCGGCTTTCTCTATAAATTACAAATTGGCTATTGTTGGTGTCTATCCTGATTTAAGTATAGATTACAGCAAAGTAGTGCTCAGCAAGGGCTATCTACCTGGATTGTTTAATGCAGAGGCGCAGTTTTCTGCCAATACAGAAGAGTTGGAGCTGACCTGGCTGCAAAATTACAATGATGATTCTTCTTTAGACGACCTGTTGATCCTCACTGTATATAATCGCGAATTAAAAATTGTAGATGGTTTTATTGGTGGCGTAAGAAGAGCTGATTTGAAATGTAGCTTAAAGTTGAACCCTAAATTGATGGGTAGATCCCTTGATGTCTATGTAAGTTTGATCTCATTGAATGGTAAAAAAGTAGCCAATAGTGAATATCTGGGAAGGGTGGTGGCGATATGAACGCACAATTAACTTTACTGAGAACACTGGTGTTGAAAGAACTTGATCCGGCTTATTTTAATATGGATAAACAACGAGTTGACTACTGGCTTGCTGAGCTGCCATTGTTAAAGGAGCAGGTATTTAAATCTATGCAGGATGAAATGCTCGGGAGCCTCGATAATCGCCTGCTAGAACGACACCTAAAGCAGGTGCAATACGATTGTGTTCATTTGATAGATATACTTTTTAAATATAAAAGGCAGCCCAGCATAGCAGCAGCACTTTATCGGTTAGCCGATAAGAGCTTCGAGGAAATATTGGTTCATATTGAAAGCCGGTATGCCAGTTTTTTTAACCTTCAAAATGAAGGCTGGACAAGGAAAAATAGTTGCGAGCCAGGTACTAGGATTAGGGTGCTGTTTTCTGTAGATGTGCTGGCGTACTTATTTAAGTTGTTAAATAAAGCAGGGGGATTAGATGCCGGTCCGGTAGCACATTTGCTTGTATCCTTATCTAAAAATTTTACAACACCAGGTGTTGGAGAGGGATACATTTCGGTAAATGGACTAACCACACGCTACAAACAAGTGGTGCAAACTACAGCCCAAACTACAAGAACATTACTGCTAAAAATGTTGAAATTTTTGGATGAAGAGTTCCATTTGAGTTAAAATCAATAAAAATACAATAAAAGAATGGATGCCTGTTGCATCATTAAATGCAGTTTTTAGGCCAATTTACCTTAAATGTACCATACATAGTGGGACTACCACAGGTTAGGGGGATTGTGTCTCTTTGTCTCGTTGTCGTAGGAATAACAGTACTGCAGGACTGCTGATTACGGACAACATATAACAGATTTTTAAACCTTTTAATTTTTAAAAACATGGGAATTATTAAACAAGGAATCCTTGGTGGATTCAGAAAAAAAACGGGAACAGTTGTAGGTGCTTTTTGGAGAGATTTAAATGTAATCAGGGCTTTACCACGTGCTAGCGGTAAGCCAGCTTCTCCGGCGCAGATCATTCAACGATCCAGGTTTGCTTTGGTGATCAGTTTTTTAAGTTCATTTAGTGATTTAATCGAAATGTTCTATAGTAACCGATCTGCTTCAAACTCGCCAATGAATGAGGCCGTAGCCTATCATTTAAAAGAAGCCATTACAACTGTTGGATCAGATATCGAGATGGATTACACAAAGGTGAAATTTGCTCGCGGTAAATTGGAGTTGCCTGCTACTATGAGGTTGGCCGCTACTGTGGAAGGGAAAGTGGATTTTGAATGGACAAATGTAGGTAGTACCAATCTCAAATATAGAGATGCAACAGATATGGCCAATTTGCTGGTGTACAACCCTGCAAAGAAGCAGTTTGTTAGTCTAATGAATGCTGCACCACGTTCTGCAGAGGTATTTAAATTGCAGTTGCCCATGGAATTTGGTGAAGATTATGTGCATTGCTACATCAACTTCAGTTCGACACTGAAAAAAGGACTGGTATCCAACAGTCAGTATGTAGGAAAGATCCAGATCGTCGCTATGTAAATTAATGGGGGGCCGGAAAGGGCCTCCCTATTTTCTTACCAATACATAAAAACAAGATATCATGAATACCTTAAAAATAACAAAGGATGATGTTTCTGGTAGAAACTATACACCTTATCTATTATTTGGCGTACTCTTATTAACCTGGCCGCTGTTGCAGGGCTTGATCATGAGTTCGGATCCTACGATGGGTTTTATTGATCCAAATATCTGGTTGCTAATCTTAATGAGTCTGATCTGTTTTTTGATGGTGACAGGCTTAAGCTGGTGGCTGCTGCAAAGGTTTTGGATGAGGCTGGGACTGCCTTTATTAACTGAGATGGTTTTATCTTTTAAAAAAATGGCATTATGGCAGCAATTAGGATTTTATTGGGCTTCTTTTGCGTTGCTTTTGTTGGCAGCAGTTGGGGTTTTGACCGCAATCGTGTAGCTGATGGAGGGGCAAAAATTATCATCGAAACAGCTAAAAAAGAAATTGGAGTTCGTGAAGTTAGGGAGAATGATGGTGCAAGGCTGGACCAGTACAACGCGTATGTTGGACTTAAAAAAGTACCATGGTGTGCTTCGTTTGTCTCTTGGTGCTTTGGTCAGGCTGGCTATTCGCAACCGCGCACGGCTTGGAGTCCTTCGCTTTTTCCCGCTGATCGGATTGCCAAGAATCCGGTGGCTGGAATGGTGTTGGGGATATACTTTGAGCATTTAAAGCGGATTGGGCATTGCGGAATTGTAGAAGAGGTTAGGAATGACTGGGTTTATTCTATAGAAGGGAATACGAATGTAAATGGCAGTAGAGAAGGGGATGCGGTATGTCGCCGGATGAGGCATGTGAGAAGTATATATCGCTTTGCAGACTGGACTAAGAAAGGAGGCAGAAAATGAAAACTTTATATTTGTTGTTGTTTATGCTATTGCTGTATTTATCGGCCCTTTTAGAGGGTTGTGCCTTATTCCAGAAAAGCACTAAAACGAGTTCTACTCATAAGCGATCATTGGAAAAGCAGTTGGAGTCGAGCCAGCTGCTTTTCAAAACGGCAAACAAAGAAACACAGATTTTTACTTATTGGAATGATACCGGATTTTATCAAGTTCAAAATATCAGAGAGCAAGTCGATATGGCAAAAACTGATAGATTAAAAACAGAAGAGAGGCAAGAGGCTAAGCAGGAAACAATTGTGAAAAAGACCGAGCCGCTAAAAATGTGGGTTTATGGTTTGGTATGTATGAGTGCAGTTGTTTGTTATTGGGTTTATAGGAGGTTTTTTAAAAGGTAAAGTATACAATCGGCCAGGCATGCATGTTTGGTATTTACATTATTTCTTGTTAGTTTTATCGTGAAAGCGTTAAGGGTGCATGCTGTAATAGGTATGTGCCCTTTCTTATTTAGTTTTAGATATGAGTTCGATTCTCGTCGGGACCACAAAAAATTTTTCCCACCGTGGGAACAACATGGGAAGGATATCCGAAAAGTTTTATATCGGATGGATGATTTTATGAGAAAGCCTTTAGATGAGAATCTGGAGGCTTTCTTTATTTAACGTGGATTGGAGTTAAAGTTTTGAATATATGTATTTTTAAATACGGACGTATGGTGATTTACACATCAAAAACTGAACACATATGTATAATATGTCCAATATTTATAAAAATATGAACATGTTTAGTTGATGTGTCCATATTTATGCTTTAATGCACACATGTCCAGTTTGGGACAATAACATGAACGCGTGTATGGCATATGATAGAACTAAGCCCTAGCGATCTTCTTTTGCTTCCTCCGTCTAAGGACGTGGAGGATATATAAATTCTAAAAAAACGCGTAACAACATCACGGGCACTTGCTGCGGCAAACGGCACAGTAAAAAGATTACCAAATCCTTATATGCTGATAAATACTATAGCGTTGCAGGAGGCGAAAGCATCAACGGCGATAGAGAATATTTTACGACTGAAGATGAACTTTAATAGCCTCTGTACCCGTCATTTTTCTTTTTGTAATCTTTGTTTGATTGTTTTTCTCTTTCTCTGAAAAGCTTATCCCAAGCCGATTCCCCGGATTGTGTTGGAGATGAATTTGATTTAATTATATTTTCTATGTCATTCCAGTTCAGGCTTGTTGTTTTTTTCTTTCTGGTGTTGGTAGGTTGGTAGTATTCTTCCTCATTATCAATCAACGATGTTTTACCATTTCTTTCGTTTCTGATTCTTTCAAGTTCAATCCGCTCAGCTTGTAACTCGGCAGCCATGTCGCCACTTTGCTTTGCAAAATACATCTTAGTTATGGACGGGTCTTTTAGTGGCAGCATATAGTCAGGGTCATTAATATCCACAATTGCTGCCTTGCGATAAGCATAGTCAAATTGGCTATAAACACTACCGTTTTTTGGACTATAACTTTCGGTAAAAAAATCGAAATAAACCAATGCCTTACCGGTTTTATCATCAAAACCCGCAAGACAATATCCATGGTCAATACCTTTTAGGCGGTTAATGAAATAGGTTTTCCTGGAAATGAGTTTCCCGGTTTTTGTGTCAAATTTTGTAACTTCAATACCCTTATCTTCCTGTATAGGCTTTGAATATGAATATGCATGAAGGTTGTCATCAACCATTATATCGTGATTCAATCTATATAGTGTGTCGTTATTTGCGCTAAAGAAAACGAAGTTACTTCCCCATTCTTCGCAACTTACACCATTGCTGTTATCTGCCGAATAAATATGGCCACCCTCAAAAAGCAATTTGTTGTCTGCTGAAAAAATAAAATTGCTGGTACTAAAGTATTCACTATTTATTCTCATCAGCTTCTCCGTTTTTTCATCAGGGGTTATTTTATATACTTCATAAGATCTATTTTTCGCTTTTCCCTTTACCGGACTAGCTATCAGGCTATAGTTGTCTCCATTTTTTAACAAACGGAAGTCCTTGTATTTTTTATTGTTCAAAAAACCTAAGCTTGGTTTATAAGTATTCTTTTTGTCGTATATCGAATCTATAATTCTGTTACCAGTGTTTAGATTAAAGGTTGCCTGAATAGCTTCGGGATATAATAGGTTTACCCGGTTATTGGCCATATCAAACTGACCTAACTTCATGGAAAGGCCCGTTGCTGAATAAAAATTCATTGCTTCTATATTTCCATTCAAACTATTGTTGAGAAATATACCTGATTGCGTAGTGCCATCGGTTTTTTTGAATGTACCCTCGCCATGATACATTCCTTCCCTAAATTGCCCGTTATAAACATCACCATTGTCATAAAAAAGCGTGCCATAGCCACTGTACAAACCGTTTACAAAATTCCCCGTGTACATATCGCCTGTTACTTTTACCAGCCGTCCTTTGCCTTGGGGCATTCCGTTTTTAAACTGTCCTTCGTAAACGTAGTTGCTGGCTTTGTAGGTGCCAGTTCCGTTGTTGCAGTCGCCATTGATGCATTGGGCACCCACCCTAAAAGTAAACAGCAAGATTAAAATTGTGAGTAGATTTTTTTTCATTTTATTAATTTTAAAATACAACCGTTACTTGTAAAAAAATAGCTATTGCTAAGCAAAGCATCCAAGCCCAAAACCATTTTGCTGATAAACCGGTTTTTTTAACTGCCTGGTAATACCCGAAAATCATGACTAAAACTGCCAATGCAATAGCCAAAACAAACTGCGAAAATCCGCCAAACGGAAAAGGCAAAAAATTGAAAACATAATACACAAACAAAACCACCGAACCCATAAAACATACAAAGCCAATGCGGTGGATAAAATCCCATTTCTTATCTTTTAAAAAAACCAGTGCTGCAATTATTTGTATCAGCCATTTTGTACCGGCAATGCTCCCCGAAATTATCATGGCATTTACACTACTGTACAGCCAAAATTTTTGATTGATAAAAATGCCTGTAAGAACTACTGAGAATAGGAAATAGAGTGCCGCCTTGCTGCTGCTGCTGATGTTATGAACTATCATTGTATCCTATTTTAATTGTTGTTCGTATACACTTCAAGTCGGTCAGATACCAGTTGCAGGAGTTTCTGGAATGAAATCTGCAATCCGTTCGCCGATATACTTACAGGAGCCCCGTACCATTTGTAATTCAGCGCCATCATTTTTCGTTTGAACCTGTTTGTTTCCCTGTTGATATAAGTTTGGGGATTACTTACCTTAAACAGGATGATCGGCTGCGATTTTATAGTAAGCACTTCAATAGCCTGTATGTCTTTCCAGTAAATTTTTATACCGGATGCAGATGAATAGTTTATAATACCGCTATCATCAATCATCAATCCTGGCCCATTTGCCATAAGATTGCGAACCAGGAAATAGGAGGCAAAACCAAAAAACACAATCGATGCAGCACCTATCGTTTTTGTGAACCAGGAGTTGACTAACAATTGGTTCTCAAATGTTGGATTGGCAAAGAGCAGCCAGCAACCTATGCCTACAAATGAATTAGCGCCAATCAACAATAAAAAATTTTTGCTTTTGCTAAAAGGAATTATAACCGGATTTGTAATGCTCATATCCGTCTGTATCAGTAATTCCTAAAACTCCGGTTCATCTGCTTTTGGGCATCCCGGTAAATTTGATCCATGGCGTTTTGATGCCTGTCCGATTCAGACTGGGCGCCGGGACGGAAAGTAGCCGTAGGCCTGTTATTGTTGGGCATCGGCCTGCTGTTTTGTGTGCCGCCCTTGCCGTAGGTTTTTTCCCACCATTGTTCATAGGATTCTCCCTTGGTAGTGGTGCTGGCAGTAGAGGTGGCAGCTTTCTGGCGGGCCGCATTTAATGCAGCGAAATAATCTAGTATTTTCTGCTTTTCTGCCAGGGCTCCTTTCATTCCCATGTCGGCGGCTTTTTGGTAATATTCCATTGCCGTATTCAAATCAGATCCGGGCGCTTTGCCCAAATGGTGGAGCACGGCAAGGCCATAGTAGGCATCCGCATCCTTACCTTCTAAGGCCGATACTTTCCACCAGTGGTAAGCCTCCTGATAATTTTTAGCTTCAAAAGCATCATAGCCTTTCATGTAAGCAGCTGCCAGATCGGTGGCAGCTGTAGTTTTATCCAGCAGCTCTACTCTTAGCAGGGCTTGCTTATTGCCGGTTTTCGCAGCTTCATTGTACCAGTAACGGGACTTTTTTTTATCAATTAAATACGCATTTTCATTTTGAGCTACAGGAGTTGGGAAATCGTTGCCGGTGCCATACTGATAAAGTCTTCCCAAACAGTACATGGCAGGCGGGTATCCCTGTACTGCTGCCTTCTGATAATAGTAGATTGCTGAATCTATTTCTTTTTTGGGCGCGTGGATATAGCCCTTTTCAAATCCGCCTGCCAGGTAATACGCTGCTACAGGTATATCGCCCTGAGTGTAGAATTTTCTTAAAGTATTTACAGCCAAACTTACACTGCCAGCATATTGTAGTTTCTCGGATGCTGCTTTACAAGCCAGTTCGGCAGATGGAGTTTTTTCCGCCACTGGAGCAGTGTTGGGGATTGTTTTTTTATCATCACCATCCAATACTTTACCGGTTTTATCAATATGATAATGCCCCTTATCGGTACTCACCATTGCAACACCGCCCGAAAACGAATAAACAAATTTATACTGCACTGGGATTACCATTTTTCCTTCTTTGTTGATGTAACCATATCCTGCACCCCATACTGGAGCAACAGAGGCCATGCCCTCTCTAAAATCATCAACCCTGTCATAAATTGGCTGCACAACTACTTTACCAACATTATTAATAAAACCCCATTTTTTATTAAGCTTCACCTGAACCAAACCTTCATGAAATACTTTTGCATCATCATAGGTAAACGGAATAATTTGCTTGCCTTTGTTATTGATGAATCCCCATTTTCCATTGAGTTGAACCGCCGCCAAGCCTTCGCCAAATGCTTCTGACCATTCGTACATAAATGGAATTACGGCTTTATCGTCTTTATTAATAAATCCACTTTTCCCATTTGCTCTAACTGACGCCATTCCTTCCGAAAAATCGAGTGCAAAGGAATATTTATAGGGGATTACCAAATTACCTTTACTGTCTTTATAGCCGTAACAATCACAATCCTTGTTCCATACCGCTTTTAAGTCCTGCGCCATTAGCGATGCGCTGAAAATAGCCAGAAGTAGTGTTAGCATTTGTTTTATCATGTCGCTTTTATTTTCCGTAAATAATAATCGTGAAATTACTTTTTTCCATATCTTCTTCATTTCTATAATAGATGGTTTGAAAAACAAGCAAAGGTTTTTCGGTGCCCAGGGCATACACATTGGTGGTAATATATCCTTCAGCCTCTGTACCATCGCTTACAGTTTTGTGGAATTTAGTATCAAAATATGCATTTTTCATGAAATCCATGACAACGGCCTGCACTTCATTGGATTGAGCTAAAGGAATGATCCAGTTCAGGGTAACCGCATTTGGGTATTTGCCGATTTTTACAAAGCCTACATTCGGCTTCAGTTTACAGGGGTAGAAGACCGAAGCGGTGTCTGTTTGTATTTCAGTAATATCCTGAAAATTATTTTTGGAGTGCTGGGAAAACTTATTTAACAAGTCTTTATAATTTTGCTGCTGTGCATTAGCGATGGTGATTGAGCAGACAAATAATAAACAGAGTATTGCTGATTTCATTTTTATTTCTTTTATGTGCTTTATAAATAACTCCTATGGTTATAGCTTTTTTGCAGTAAATGTACCAGAACCCTGTACTCCTCGTCTTTGCATTGTCCCGGTAAATGTAGTGCCATCACTGCTCAGTGTACCCGTATTATCCCAGAGGTAATCGCCGCCTGCAGTTTGTTCTTTAAAGATGAAATTTACGGTTTTTCCATCTTGCGTCCAGGAACCTGAATAGGTTTGGCCCGCTGCGATGTGCCAGGCAAAAACGCGGCCGTCTCCACCAAATTCAAATATGTTATCAGTGAATGATATACCGGTTACTTCCATAGTAACCTGCCAGTTGGTGTTGTTCACCGATACCTGCGTAGGATCATCCTGTTTGTCCTTTTTACAGGATGATAAAAAGGTAAAGAGTATTAAAATGGCAAGGTTTAGCTTGATATAGGTTTTCATATAAACGATATGCTTAAGTAAAATAAATTGGCGCATTATGGATTGAGCTTTACAATTTCCATCCGGAACCTGGAGTCGCTGATACTAAAAAGATCTTCTCTTTTTTGATAGACAACGGCATAGTAGGCCCCGTTATAGTATTGGCAAACCCCAAGGTCTACTTGCTCATACTGACCATTCGGATAATCAGCAGTTGCATATTTGCCCACTGTTTTTGCGCCAGTTGCACTGACGACTGCCAACGCGGTGTATTTATCTCTTTGAACATAGTTGGAGGGCGAATAACTGTATAGCATATAGGCAGTGTTTTCAGGTGTGAACTTTACAGAAGCTCCCGAGCCCTCTACTGGTCTTGTACCTGTGGTTGCCCTGCTCATGAAATTGCGGCCTATATCTTCGGGAACAGCAACGTCTCCGTAGAGTTTGGTAAATTGTGTACTACCTGCTTGCCACTGGTAACAGTGTACTTTGTTAAAACCTAAAGAACCTGCAGATGCGGTTTCACCTATCAGTACTGTATATTTATCGTTCACTACATTGCTGGCAATAATCATATTCGCACTTGTAAGATTCGCTGCATCCAAACCGGGCATTTCCTGCCTGGCCAGGGTAAAAAAGCTCGGCTCCATACCAGTCCTGGATACAAAGTCAGGATTGTTTTTCAGCATCGAAAAATAAACTTTGGAACCTTCAGTAGATACCAGGAACTGGTTAACTTTTCCATCCGAAAGACGCATTGCATCAAAGGCCCTCCAAGTAGTCGGATCAAGCCGCCATACATTTTCGGCAACCGTAAAATTGCCTGTATTGGGAAAAGTATAAGAAAGCACATACGCCTGTTTATTACCTCCTGGTGTTGTCATGGAAAGGCCTCCATCGGTATACCAGTTGATCGGCCTGATCGCCGGAGTTACATAATCGGTGTTATTGCCGGCAATAGGACCTTCTTCATCACGATAGATAGACACCGAATATGAACTGCCCTCCATTTTCATATATACCGGTGTAAAAGTTCCCGGAATAAATCTCGAGCTGTAACAGAATGCCCAGCCGCCTCTTTGCAAAGGTATACTTGCGGGAATTGGAGATCCCGGGGTAAATTTAACTTTGTAGGTCAGGTTGCCCTGCACTCCGGTCATTTTATAATCCTCGCTGTAAAGCAAGGCCAATTGGTTGTCTAACACTGCCAGATCGTAAGGTGTCATTGCGTAAGAGCCCGCAAAAGCCGACACGGCATGAATGAAAGGAATGGCACCTACTTTTTTCCAGCCTGTCGATTCATTGATTAAAGGCCCTGATGATCCGTTTTTACTTTCATCCGGAGCATTTTTATTCTTTTTACAGGCAGCTACAACTATCAAAAACGCAAGCGCAGCATAAGTTATATTTTTAAAGTTCATCTGGTTGTTTATTACTTTTTAATTGTCGTTTTTAGCAAATATCCAGGATACATTAAAAGAAACATTCCGGGTTTTTATGGCAGGATCGCTGGCATTGTGCTGAACATCAAATACCTTTTCCGCATACTTGTAGTTTGCGAGATTGACTTCGGCATCGATGCCCAATTGCGCGAAAACACCAAGGGCAAGCCCGATAAGAGAGATGGTTAAAATTAGTTTTTTCATCTTTCGATTAGAATAGGAAATTAGATTGTAAAAGTATCTTATTCTAAAAAACTGGCTTACAAAATAGTTTAGATGTATGTCTCATCTTGCCGAAAATTTGTCTCACTAAACAGATTTTGGCTGGTCTCTGCTACTTTGCAGCAAGAAACACAGGTGCAGGTTTGCTTAAATATTCAGAAGGTGTAAACGTAGTACATTTTTTAAAAGCCCGATAAAATGATGCCCGGCTGTTAAACCCAGCTTCGTAAGCGATGGCCTCAATTGTCAGGATATTTATTTTGCCTTCCAAAAGTTCTTTGGCTTTCTCCACCCGCTTTTCATTGATCAGATCAAAGAAGTTTTTATTCATCTGCTTGTTGATCACCGCAGAAATCTTGTCGCTCGACATGCGCATGCCTCTTGCCAAAATGCCAAGCGTAAGATCAGGATTAGTATAAATACCGGACTCTGTCAGGTACGCTTCAATACGTTGCGCCAACAATAGTAATTCGTCCTGGTGAACGCTGGTCACGTTTATTTTATCTTTCACCATTTCCTCACTGGCCGGCAGTGTATCTTTCAGGAACTGCTCATAAGTTTCCGTTGTAAAAATGGCATGATGCCGGAAACTGTAAAACAGAATGAAGAAATAAATAAAGGTAATCAGGCAGGGCAGGTATAGGTATTCCACTAAGTATTGAGGCAAAAAGACATATAAAACTGATGTGGCCAGCGTCAGCACAAGTCCCAATATGACAAACTGAGTGATAAAAGCTAACTTCGTTTTTTCCAGGTTAGATACCGTGCTGACCAGGCGCTTTCTATATTGTCTGATCTTACCAGCCGATGCGAACACACTAGCCCAGATGGTCAACATTCCAAATATATTAATCACAGTCATCTGCCATGGCAAGGGCTCGCTGAGCAAAGACTGGACAAAGCCAGGGCGTTCCAAGGCCGGAAGCATCAGATAGGTTACCGGAAAGGAAAGCCCGAAAGCAGAAACCAAAAAACCACTAATCCAGATTGGATGTTTCAAATTTAAACAGGAACCAGTAAATAAACAGGTATAAGTAAAAAATAAGGGGCCGAAAAATGACGAGGTACACCAGCACAGAAAAAACAAATAAGGGAAATTTGTAAAATATCCGCCTACAATAGTTGCGTTTCCCAGGAATGAAATGGCCGTGTCCAATAAAATGAGGGCCAAAATCTTGTTTGGAAGCGTATTGTTTTTTCTGAAAAAGAAAGCTATAAATAGGATAATTAAATTGAGCGCAAGACAGATGTTTAAAGCGAACATATTTTGGTGTAAGATCCCAACAGGTTAAATTGCTTTTGCTAAAGTAAATAAAATAGTGTCAAACCAGAGAAGAAATAAATTAATGATGTTCTACTTTGCAACCCAAAGGCAGGCAACTGAGGGGGCATTTGCAAAGCCTAAATGGATATTAAATGATGAGTATTACCAAAAAGGTGTTTAAAGATTGCTCTAATAAATGACATTATTTAATCGCGATCAATTAGAGGGTTATTAGACGAAATGGATAAAAGAAGGTTTTAGATGTAATTAATACATCTTTTTTATTAGAGTTTATTGGAGCATTAATTAAAAGTTTGAACTTCTAAGGAAACCGTTCGTATCCGATCATGAGGTTTTTATAATTTAAAAAAAAGGCCAGCAAAATCCACATGCTGGCCTTAAAAATTTTGACTGCTAAATCCCTGTTAAACCTGAAGGAAGTGGATTAAACAAATCATCTTCTAAACCAGCGGCATTCCGCAGGTCATCTATAAAAAAGTTCGAGTTCTGTATCGTCGGGACCACTTCACGGGAATAGAGTTTTTTAAACTTTATTCCCGTTATTATTTTAAAACATAAACTGCTGTTTATTAATAAGATATAATTAGATAAAGCCTCTGTTCTGGGGTTCGATAAATTTTAGCTAAAAACTTGAATTTCGGAGCAAATTTTAAAAATCTAAGGTGAAAAGGCGTTTAAGAACCTTTCTATTGGGTTCGATTCTCATCACCTTTTTCGTCTTTTATTACATATTGATCAATTGCTATTTGATCAAATTTGTACATGAAGTCCAATATCAATTCGGCTTGTTCATGAGTAACTTCTTGACCATGTTCTTTTAACTGAAATATTCTAAATAGTCTTTGAAAACATATAGCTTCCCTCTTTGTGCACCAGTGACTTCTCTTAAAATTCCAAGCGATTCCAATTCAGCGAGTAGTTTGTATCCAGTTGCGGGTGACATCCCGGTAACTTTAGAAACCATCTGTGCTGGTATTACTGGCCTTCGGTATAAATATAACATTAGCTGCTGAGCTTTTCCAGCTCTGCTTCCCATAGACTGTATTTTGGCGTCAATCTGTTGCTGAAGCTTTAAGATGCCATCAAAGGTTTCTATTCCACTTTTTGCAGTTTCAATAACTCCAACAAGGAAAAATTTAAACCATTTTGTTAAGTCACCTTTAAGTCTGGCATCCATAAGGTTATCATAATAAAGACTTCTATTGCGTTCCAGAAAATCGGATAAGTACAAAATCGGCCTTTTTAATATTCCTTTAGATACGAGATATAATGTTATCATTAGTCTTCCAACCCTGCCATTACCGTCCAAAAAAGGGTGAATGGTTTCAAATTGATAATGTATTAAAGCAATCTTTAGTAAATCCGGGTAGTAATTTAGTTCGTCGTTTGCAAATTTTTCAATATCTGACATTAATTCTGCTATAGAAGGATGTATGGGGGGGATAAAAGAGGCATCACTGATGCTTGCTCCGCCAATCCAGTTTTGGCTGGTTCTGAATTCACCTGGTTGTTTATGCTCTCCACGAACCCCTTGCAGCAGGACTTTATGAGCGTCTCTTATTAGTCTAGAAGAAAATGGTAGTTGTTTTAATAACTCTATCGCTTTGTTCATAGCCATGATATAGTTTTGTACCTCTTCCCAGTCGCTCCTTTTTTCTTGTGACACTTCGTCTCTTTCTAAAAAAACGTCCTCCACATTGGTTTGTGTACCTTCGATTTTGCTAGATTGTGTTGCCTCTTTTGCAATGTGCATGCTGATGAACATATCTATATTTGGGATATATTCAGAGTACATGTCTAGTCGTCCCAATTGTCTGTCTGCTTTACTAAGGAGATTTATTACCTCTATGTCATTCAGTTCCCATACTCTATTTATTGGGTTTGGCTGAAAGCTTTTGTAATATCCCTGATTGATATAAGTGCCTGGATTAAAAGAGTTCATTCGATTGAGTCAGGTTTTTATTATTATAATTAAAACAAATATAGTTCTTATTTTAGTTTTTAGCTAAAAACTAAAATAAGAAAGTCCGTTAATTTAGATTTTATGTTCAAATTGAATTAGAGGAATTATTAATTTAGTTTTTGACGGCATTGGTACTGTAAAATCTTAAAGCAAATAAAACCCTCAAAATGGTTTGATAAACTTCTCATCACAATTTTTACAATCAGCCCTGACAACCTAGAATGTCAATAATTAGCTGTAAATCTTGTAAAAATAAGTTTGAAATTGGAATTTTTTGTGACCACACGCCCTTCAGTCAGTCTGAGGGGCTTATATTGTATGAGTAACCTTAATGGTGAAGTGAGTTTTACAACGCACTTTGTAAAAATAACCTTAAGAAGACTTTAATAATTATGGCAACCGTTTCCACTGTAATTCGATAGCAAACATGGTCAAAGCTGACATGCATGTGCTGCTCCTAATGCCCTTGTCTGGCATCACTTTCCAACTGGCTTACCAGCCTAAAGGAATCTGTGCTAGCTATAGCCCCCTTTTTCAGTTGCGGAGCTAACCTATTGCTCACCAAGAGTGCTTTTCCGGAAGTATATAGCAACTGGTTAAGCATTTTCGGAGTGAATCAACCAGGTTAACAATTTCAGCATTCGTTAATCTATTTGTTGACTTGTCCTGTGCATACCCATAATTGATTGAGGTTGATAGGGTAAAAGCCAGTAGACCATATATGAAGTATTCTTTTTTGAAGTTTTTCCCGGATGAGCACATTAATTTCTTAATGAAAAACTATAATTTGAATATTTGTAATATTCAAAATGAAAACATGGCATTCATCAACGATTTAGGGAAGATTATCATTTTTTTGTTTTTACTCTTAAGTGTTTTTCTGATTACAGCAAAAGTTTCTATATTATGGAATCCATTAAGCATATGCATCTAAATAAAAAGTAACTTTTTATCTATGAAAAAACTGTACTTGTCTTTAGTGGTTATTCTGTTTTTGATAATCAATCCATCATTTGCACAACATAAAGTCGCCATCAGTGATGAAATAAAGAAAGCACATCTTGTTGTATTGATAAACTGTTTAGCAAAGGTATTATAAAGATCAACGGAATAATCATCGATAATTATCAACGTTATGGGGTAGTGCTATTTGATTCACCAACTCCCATGAAGTATTATGAGGAGCTACGGGACCTGTTTCTGGAGGATGGGTATCAGGATCTGATATATTACGCGGTAGTAGATCCAGCTACTGTAACACAGGAACAAGCTCTGGTATTTGGTAATTTTGAACAGCAGAGTTTCCGTTTTGACGGAACAAAACAAGGGGCTCAGGATCGCAAATTCGGCGAATATGCACTGTGGTGGGCAAGCGCCAATCAACCTGATTTTCTCAATTCTAGCGTTTGCAAAAACGTAGGTATTTATCTGGATATCTTGGATCACCACCACTCTTACGCTCTTGGTGTGCTAAGTATGGCATTTGGTCTGAAAAAAGACAATACACGCACACGTTTACCCGAATATGATCAGGTTCTGTTACATGGCCCCGAGCAAGTGGAAATCCTGATGACGCTCTCTGAATCCAGAGGCATACATTTTCACTTCCCACTGAACGAGCGCTACCGTGATAATTTTATAAAGGCCTATTTAAGATTATGCTATGACTTAAGGGCGCAGATTCTTGAAGGCGATCTTCCACCGGACGATTTCGGTCAGCCATCTTCGTATGAATGGTTTAAATCACTTGAAGAAGAAGTTCGTCAAAAGGGCGATTTTGTGGTTGCAGTCGGATCTATTGTTAAAATGCAATGGAATAATTTTCATATGAATTGATAAGAGTTGCTTTTCGATATTACACTGTCCGGGCATAATTTATCCTGCTTTTTTTATCAGCCTCCCCGGGCATTGGAACTACCTCATATTTGGAATTCCATTCTTTTATACTTTCTAAAATTGGCAAAAAAGCCAAGCCCTTTTCAGACAACTTATATTCTACCCTGGGCGGTAGTTCCTTATAGGCCAATCTTTCCAATAGTCCATCTTCTTCCAATTCTTTAAGTTGTTCGGCTAATACTTTCCTTGAAATAAGTGGTATGATGGAATCCAGCTGACCAAAACGGATGGTGCGGGTTGAAATTACATTGATAATGATCGGTTTCCATTTATTACCAATGGTGCCAATAGCTCTCGTGAACGGGCAGTTCGAATTGCAAAATCTTTCGTCTTTCATATCTTTTAAAAATGTGGTTACCTGTGTGTAACCAGTATCTAAGCTAATGGTTACAAAGATAAACTATTGATAGTACCTTTGAGAAACAAATACAAAAAAAGAAAAATGAGTAGATTAAAAGATAAAGTAGCAGTTATTACAGGGGGTAATAGTGGCATTGGGTTCGGCATAGCCCAGGAATTCAAAAATGAAGGTGCTAAAGGCGTTATTGTCGGCAGAAACCAGGAAACCTTAGACAGCGCTGTGGCTCAACTCGGAGATAATTTTATAGCGATCAACGCCGATGTAACCAACCTTGCCGACCTGGAGAGCGTGTTTGCAGCAACAGCAGAAAAATTTGGCAAAATAGATGTGATCGTAGCCAACGCCGGTGGCGGAGCAGTAGGCACGGTGGCAACACTTGGCGAAGCCGACTTTGACAAGGCAATTGATTTGAACCTGAAAAGTGTTTACTTCACTGTAAATAAGGCACTCCCTTATATAAACGATGGTGGCTCTATCATTTTGATCGGGTCAAATGCCGCACATCGGGCATATCCGAATTTTACGCTGTATGGTGCAGCAAAAGCGGCTGTGATCTATTTTGCAAAAGGATTTTCAAGCGATCTTTTAGATAGAAAAATCAGAGTTAATGTGATAACTCCTGGTACAACAGATACACCCGCGTTTGACAAGTTTGTTCCCGCAGAACAAATGGAAGCGGTTAAAAAACACTTTGCAGATCAAATGCCGATAGGTAGAATTGGGCAACCTGCCGACATTGGTAAAACAGCAGTTTTCCTGGCTTCTGATGATTCTTCGTTCATGCTTGGCGCTGAACTCATCGTTGATGGTGGTATGACCTATTTGTCTAAGTAATTGGCATAATCCAAATAAATAATTTCAAAATGAGTAAATTAACAAACAAAGTAGCGGTAGTTACCGGTGCTTCAAAAGGAATAGGTGCAGCTATCGCCAAACATTTCGCGGTAGCAGGCGCAAGAGTTGTTGTAAATTATGCCTCAAGTAAAGAAGGTGCAGATAAAGTGGTGAAAGCCATAACCGACAATGGCGGCATAGCCATCGCGGTACAGGCCGAAAGCTGCCGTATTTTTGGCTTCCGATGATGCATCCTGGATCACGGGAGAGCAAATTTCCGTTTCTGGTGGTATGTATGGTTTTTAAATTCATAAAATTATACAAATCAGCCATAAAAGAGTTCGAGTTTTGTAGTCTAAGGACCACTTCAAAGGAAAGGAGCGATAATTTCGCTCCTTTCCCATTTATATTTCCACATCAAATTAGGGCCTATCCACATCTATTTTTCCAGAATATAACACATGCTTTCAGATGAATTGACATATCGTTTGTTCACAAATTTTATTTCCCATCCAAGGAGTGCCATGGAGTTTAATGCTTCTACCTCTGTAGTGTATTTTATCTTATTGCCCTCCCGATCTTTTGCATATTCGAGTCCTTTTCCAGTATCAATTTGAACGGTAATTTGTGCGCCTGGAACTCTGTCCTGTGGTATCATCATTCCGTACCTGGCGGGTGAGGATTTTAGTGGAGTTTCTTTTTTAATCCAGGAAGAGATAAGAAGAACAAGAACTAAGGCTAGCGATAACTTACCTACGGTGCTAAATTTGATTTGTTTCATAATCTGTGAATTTGAATTGTAGTGTTTAAAAATACGTCAATTTGAAGTTACTCTTAAGTTTAGTCCAACAATTTCCCTATTTTTAAGTCATTGCTGATCATGCTGCCAAAGTTGAAGAATAATGTCTTTACCTGCTCCTGATGAATAATTATCTACAGCCAGAAGTCATTGTAAAAACACAGATTTGGCTGCGGATATTTTTGTATCAACAGCCAAATGTATTGCAATATTCCGACCTCGCAATCACTTTAAAAAAGTGTTATCTTTATGCTTCAAATTGATCACATGAACAAGACGCTCAGCATCCTAGCCCTCGCTTTGGTAGCGATCCAGCACGTAAAAGCACAGGACAACACCAGTCAACCTCTGATCTTCACTCGACAGAGTGCCATAGACTCCATTGTCAGCCAAAAGGGCAACCTCTTACAACTGGAAAGTAGCGGCAAAAAGCCTATGCTTCATATCAATGGCCAACTGAAGCCTTATAAATACATATCCAACATTGCGCCAAAGGATATCGGTAAGCTAACCTACTATGCTCATACCAAAAGTGGCCCTTATCATCGTCTACTGGCTGATGGAGGTCCATTAATTGCTTTACAATTGGCGAAGATAACCCCTCAACCTGAAAAAAATGGTCTTCAGGGCTATGAAAAAAGTTCCCACTATATAGACGATTCAACCCCCAAACAACAAATCATTCCACAGGATAATACTATTTATCTGCCTACAGAACCAGGACTGTACGTAGCGGCCTATATGGGTGGTATGGAGAAGTTTGATAAGTTCATTGCAGACAATATAAAATATCCAACGGAAGCTGAAGCAAAGAAAATACAGGGTAAGGTCAAACTGAGCTTTGTCGTAGAAAAAGATGGTTCGTTAACGAATATCAAGCCCGAAACCCAGCTTGGCTATGGCTTAGAAGATGAAGCGAGAAGGTTATTCATATTGAGCAGAAGATGGAACCCATCCATTAAAGATGGAAAACTTAAGAGGGTAAGGTTGACGTATGAGGTGAAATTTGAAAAGAATTTCAATTAATCAATCATGGTAGCCCAGCGTCCTTATATTATTTACAAACTACCAATAAGCAGAGTTACTCAAGCGCTTGTTGGAGGGAAAATAGAAAAGGTTTGGAAAAATATAGAAGATTTCTTGACAATCTGTACCACTGCTGATATTGAAAATCCAAACAGTATTTATATGGTTGGGTATACCGCTGATGAAGAACATGGTGAGCAACCTGAATTTGCAGAAGCGGTATTAGCAAAAGCAAGAAAGGTCTTTGGGGAAGGAAAAACTGAACCCGTTGGTTATTTATATCCGGCAAACATACCTTCAAAACAGACTAAAACAGAATGGGAGTTGAGCGGGAAAAATTTGCCACAAGTTATAGATTATCTAATAAAAGAACAGCCTCTGCCCAAGTACAACCTTGGTCCAATTGAATTAATAATATCCTATGACTTTAAGCTAACCGATCCCACTACGAAAAATGAACTATCTAATCAACAGTATATTTCTAGTTTCTTATTATGGATAACAAGGAATAGCTGCGTTAGTGCAAGTTTATGTTTTCCCTTTACGGAGCCCAATCAAGAGTTTTGGGATTATGTTAACAGTATTAAGCCATTCATTCCTTTCAAATTCGACATTAAGCATTTAAGATTAGGACGATCTAATAAAAAAGGCACATCAAATATGTTTTCAAAATTATAGCGATTGATCATAAATGAAGATACAGATTATTAGCGACTTACATCAAGAGTTTGGGATTTCAGATCTAAACTTTAAAAATGCGGATCTTCTCATTTTAGCTGGTGATACCAATCTTGGGACAAAAGGGATTGAATGGGTTAAAAAAAATATTCCAAACATACCGGTGATTTATATTCTTGGTAATCATGAATACTACAAAGGTTCATACCCAAAGACACTTAATAAGATCATTGAGGCATCAAGTGACTCAAATGTAACGGTTCTTGAAAATAACAGAATTGAGTTCAATGGGATAAGGTTTCATGGCGCAACCCTATGGACAGACTTTTCCTTGTTTGGAAACCCCGTTGAGTATGGGATTATTTGCCAAGCCAAGATGAATGACTATAAACAAATTCGCCGAGATCCTTCTTATTCTAAATTGAGAACTATAGACACCTATAAGATTCACCAGTTTTCAAAAATGTGGTTGGAGGAAAGTCTGGAACAATCTAGAGATTATAAGAATGTGGTTATTACCCATCATGCACCTAGTATAAAATCAGTTCCAGAATTATATAAAAATGATCCGGTAACTTCTGCATACGCTTCTAATCTAGAGGAGCTGATTTCGAAATATCATCCAATGTATTGGATACATGGGCATATTCATACTCCAACAAGATATACGATAGGCCAAACAGAGATTATATGCAATCCACATGGCTATCTTGATGAAAAATATAATGGCTATAATAAGGAGCTAATAGTCGAAATATAATCATGTATTAAAGAAGTCTTGGTGGAAAATTTGGGATTAATTGTGCGTTGTACTATCAATTATTGTTAGCTCATCCCAAGGAAGCTTGATGAAGTTATATTCTGCAGCACCTACTAATTCCTTTGCAAAAAAAGAGAATTCCCAACAAAGCCTATCAAAGGTCTCATTGTATTTAAAATTCACCAAAAACTTGTTTAGATTATACCTTCGTCTATTTGCTTCTTTTAGGGCAAATTCTTTAATGGTCTCCCTTGAAAGAAACATTTTTCTACTTCCAGCTCCATGCCTTGGCCAATTGAGCTTTAGTATTTGACCATAGTCATCTAAATGAAGCGTTATATTATAACGAACGATGCCTATTGATGCATCTTTCAAGTAAAAATTAAGCTCATACTTCGGTATAACAGAATGTCTTTTATGAGGATCGCCATCTTTTAGATATGAAATAATATCAACAATTTGGGCATTAACGAAATGAATAGAATCTTTAAAGTCCCAAAAAGACTCATCGAATAGCTTTTTGGTCTCATTTTGTATATTCTGTGGTAATTTGTTTAGCGACAATACTGTTTTAGATGCGCTCTGATAAGTATATGCTGTAAAATCTTCTTCCTGAACAATCATTTTTTCTTGGCCAGTCGCAGAAAACCAATGGATGGCTAATACTAAAGTTATTAAATAAGAGTGCCTCATTGTTTAAAGATATAAAATCCAAATTAATGCTTTTCGATATTTCTGCTACTTGTATTAACGGAGATAAAGCTACTCAAGAAATGGAAGGCGTATAATATCGATTCATGGTAGACGATAATCTAAAGTGTTATTCTTTCCAATATCCATTAGTTCTGTTCATAATTTAATGGTGTTCATGAACTAAGTATTTTTATGAACGTGGCCGGTTTAAAACGGTAACAAAGGCGAAGGTTATCTAAAATTGCTAAGCTCTCTATTAAACCCTAGTTCTGTGGCTTTTTTAAAATCTGTTTCGCCATCGTTATTAGGGGTTCTTCCACTAATAAATGTCTTTATAATTCCGCGCTCATAGTAAGCTTCTCCGAAATTAGGCCTTAACTTTATTGCCATTAAAAAATCATCCCACATTCCAACGGGACTAGATATTTTATACTTTAAAACTGCTCTTCCAAGGTATGCCTCAGCAAAATTAGCCTTTAATGCAATTGCCCTATCAAAACATTGATAAGCGTTCTTGAAATCCTTGTTTTTATTAAATAACAAACCTTTGTTGTACAGTCTAACGGCTTTCGAACTATCGCTAAATTTTGCTTCAATACTATAAGTAGATATGTTATTTATCTCGCGAGCGTTTGACACTATGTAATTAAACGATAGGATAAATAGAAATATGGTGACTTTCATTTAGGTTTGTTATATATGAAGATAATGATAATTCTTGTGAGATGATTAATGTAAAATAGATTTTGAAATTAGTTTTCATATAGCAAGAATCGATTATATTAGAGGGTCTTATTTCTTCTATGATTAGAATTGTTTTTTTTCTGTTATTATTAATAGCCTGTACAGCTGTTAAATCTCAAAATATTTACTCTGCCTTACGCTTAAATGTTAATAATGAATATAAAACTAAAAAGCCGCTAAAAATAATTGAGACAAACAGTTTTTACAGTTCATTAGGCAGAAGCATAAATAAGAATGTCAAAATATTTGATGCATTTGGGATGTTGATAAGTGAAGAAAGATTCGATGAAGATAATAAGTTAATTGCCAGACTAGTATATACTAGTGATACCGTTAGACGTTTGAAGCTGTCCAGGACTTTTGAAAGGTGGACCAAATTTGGTGCAAATAAGGAGACTGCATTTTATAAATATGACACAAAGGGTTGTCTGATTGAAACAGTAGATAAAGATGTTGGTGATCATATAATTCGTACATCCAAGATTATATGTAATGACAAGGGGTTTCCAATTGAACTTTCTCTTTCTGATGGCAATAATAAGACCTTTGGGAAGGAAATAGCAGAATATCTATATGACAAAAATCAGGTTGTTGTTTCTGTAATTGCTAATGATGGGCGCACTCTTACAACTGATACAATCGATTTTCATTTCCATAATCTGAATTCGATTGGCAATAATAGAACCATTCGCAATTCAAATGGTGACATGATCAGTTGGGAAAGTACCAATTTTGATGGCTCCAAAACACGTTACGAAAGTGAATACACTTATGATGATGAAGGCAATTGCACTGATGAGGTAATTTTCAAAGTGACAATTAAGAGCAATGGAAAGAAGAAAAGAAAAATTGATAGAGAGTTCAGAAAGCAATATACCTATTAACTCATCTAAAAGTCCCTAGTTTTGACGGGAATCGACCTTATAGGGGGTCGATGTATGTACTTGTTACCTTTCTAGCTCTTATCTCTTGTCGGCATTTAATACCATTCTGGGCTTCCCAAATTCCTCTTTAAGGCCTTTGGGCAAAGCATCGATTCCTTTTTCCTACAGTTGATTTACAGTCATTTTGTTTACTATATTTTAATGTTTACTGACAGTAAACAAGAGAGATTAATAAACAAAATTGATCTACGTATTTTTGATTATAAATATCTGACATTTAAATACATTATACCTAATGATAATTTACAGTCAAGAATCTGTTTTTATTACTTTACGATCAAAGAATTCTTCCAGTGGCGTCACTTCAATTTCCAGTGTTAATTTCTTAAACATCGTGTACCCCCATCTTCAAAAACTATACACTATTCTTCATGAGCCTCTAATGGATTATTGATAGATTTGTGGATATAACAAGCCTATGAAGGATCACGTATTAAATTTTAAAGTAACTTGTACATTTCTGTGAATGTGCTTCTTCGTCACTTTTGGTGAAGAATTAGACTATTTGAAAATGTCTTAGTACAAATAGTAATGCTATTAAATTTTTTTATCCTATAATAATAATCGATTTGACAATGGTATATTTAATCGACATTAGAATGAAAAACTCTATAATGTAGAAGAACCTGGTTATGTTAGGGGAGTTTGTAGTTCCTATATATAAGTTGTAGGCCATTGTCATCATACAAATTTCTAAATCTGAAATGGTAGAAAAAATTACAATAAAAAATAAGACTAATTGGCTGTTAGCTTTGATTATGCCTATTGCGTTATTGATATTGTCGTTTCTTATTTTTGTTCTATTACCTCTATTTTCTTTTAAAAGCTCAATTGTTCTATCTATATTAAATTATCTATATTCGTCGGCTATCCCAATCGGACTTTATATTTTATTCTTATATATATGGTTGTGGAACACATTTGGCAAAACTATTTTTGAAATTTCTGCTGATGATGTCAAGATAACAACTAAAAATAAATTATTCAGTAGGCCTAAAACTTTTCTAAAATCTGAAATACAGAAAATTGGAATTTTAGATTTAGGTATTCAAAAAACTAAATATTACGTTAGGTTAAATTATCTATTTTCTAATGCTAACCAAGCTATAACAATTACGACAAATCAATCGGAAATAAGAATTATAGACTGGTTGACCCTAGAACAAGCAGAAAATTTAATAAAGAAACTAGAATTAAACCTTCAAATTCTGAAAGCTTACTAGTCGGGTATTTTGCTGAGAACTGGTTCTTCATCACGTTTGATGATGAATTACAAGTCATCATCATTGAAATAATTAATGTGATTAACCAAAGGACCACATATGAAGCTAGGCTCACGCCTGCTCCATTAAAAGCTTATAGTTTCATCAAAATTGACGAAGAACCGTGAATTTGGCGAAATATCCAATAGTAGTTTTCCCATCAACAGAACAAGACACACCCTGTGAATGACTTTTTCTAAAATTGTTAGTAATTTAGGGGTTTAATACATTTAAGGTTCCTGTTTCATAATAATGAATGAATTTATTGAATGGCTATCTAGCTATTTGGGTATAGACAAAAATCCCACCGCGACCATTATAGTTTCGCTATCGGTCTTTTTCTTAGGGATTACGGTAAACGAACTGATTAAGGCGATCAGCAGATTTAGAGAAAGACGGGCGATAAGGGAACTATTGCGCAGGAACTACCTAATCTTTATAAAGTATCTTTATGAGCAGTCATCCTCGCTGAGCACCTTTGGGAGTTTTATTACCTTAAAAGGGAGTCCTCCCAACTTCAACCTCTATGTGAGGCCGTGCCCGGCACTGGACAATTTCAGAGAGATTTCCTATAGTAGCTCTTTCAAGGCTTCCTTCGTCGGCTTTGAAAATATCAGGCTGAAAGGCAGGGTCAAACGGATACAGGCTTTTGATAACCTGTACAAAAGTCTGTCCATCGTCAAGGGAGAACAGGAAAAGATGTTCCCGATCTTGGCAGGGTTCCAAAAGGAAGATGCCACGATGACTCTTTCAATAAATCTGAGTATGAAGGAAGCATTTGAAGTCGCTACGGATGTTTCAATGACATTGAATGGGAAGCCTCAGGATAGCTATCTTCAATCTTGGCTAAAGACACGGGACGAACTATTCCAGGCATACGCAAAGGGAAATCCGAACGATCTGATGGAGGTTAGAAATTTCCTGATTTCCATGCTGAACTTCGATATGGCCAATGGCAAGCCGATTGCCACGATCCTGACCGCTAAAGAATTCTGGTACTACCAGCTCAAGCTGCATTCCGCCATAGAAGATATCAATCGGTTGGAAATGTTGGTGAAAACGACCAGTTCATACTGCAGAGGGATATGCGAAAAATTTGAACACACGGCAAAAGATCTTGAAATCTACTACCAAGCACTTTTCAACAGTAAGCTGGTGTAGAATAAAATAATTCTTCACCCATTTAGGTTAAAGTTGCGTCTTAAGGAAAACCAATATAAACTTTAACT
>RCUH01000906.1_pt1 | contig 25353 bp, 29 predicted proteins | sample 2166191 | NCBI WGS metagenome assembly RCUH01 (sample SAMN09932848, study PRJNA488358) | compost metagenome | feature: garden; material: soil; isolation source: compost soil in an enriched community after 214 h of incubation | place: Germany: Experimental Botanical Garden Goettingen | collected...
CTTTGGAGCCATATACTTGGTGCTTTTGCCGGGGGAGGAATTATTCTGCTGATTATCCTTATTTCCCGGGGAGGGATGGGCATGGGGGATGCGAAGCTGCTGGCCTTATGCGGCCTCGTTATAGGTCTCCCGGGTACGCTCCTTGCCTTATTCATCGCCTGTGTGCTTGGCACAGTGGTCGGTGGAGCCATGATGCTTGGGGGCACAGTCAAACGCAAACAGCACATCCCATTCGGTCCCTGGCTGATTATAGGAATACTGGTCTCTTACGGATACGGTTCACAGATTATTAGCGGGTATCTCTCGCTCATCGGTTAGGGGGTTCGATTACACACATGCTTACACTGGGTTCCAAGAAATGGATCGGTCTTACGATTGAGCAGAACGGGGTCCGCTATATTAAGCTGAAGAAGAACAAGTCCTGGGAACTGGAGAAAAGATGCTTTCTCCCACTGCAGTCCGGGATGATTATTGAGAATGAAATTGCCGACAAGATGAACTTTCGCGAGTTGTTGCAGAACTGGGTACAGGAGAATGGACTCAAAGGCAGCGAGGTCTCGCTGTCCATACCCCCTTCCCAGATTATCATCCGCCGCATGACGATTCCAAGTACGAATGCCAAGCAGGTGGAGCAGCTCGTGAAGCTCGAAGTGGAGACCGCACTCCATCTTCCTTTTGACAATCCGGTCTATGATTACCTTCCTACCGGGAAAGACGAGGAGAACACGCATCTTCTGGTATTCGCAGCCCCGAGGGGATTGGTTGAAGACTATGTGGAGCTGCTCTCCGATGCAGGCATTAAGGTTAGTGCGGTGGAGACTTCGGCGACTGCACTCGCACGGGCGATTGCGGTAGGCCGAAATGAGACTTTTACCGAGACGATGTTGATTCACCAGGATGAGGTGCATCTGGACATCTATATGTTCCACGCCGGCCAGCCGATATTCATGCGCTCCATTAACTTAAATGACATGCAGCAGAATCGGGGAGCAGCTTACAGAGAAGACAGTTCTTCTATAGATCCAGATGGACCCAAGTCCGCCAATGAGACAGCGATAAGCAGAGAACAAATGCTGGAGATCATAGCTGAGATTTCCCGGATGCTGAACTTCTACCAGTACAGTCTTCATGACGGGGAGACCCGAATTACGGAAATTATAATTACGGGTCCTAGTGCTGGCCAGCAGCAGATGCTGCGGGAGCTTCAATTAGCTCTTGGGGATATGAATATACGGACGGTGAACTTTGACCGGCTGACGAGTGAGGCGGCTGCTGATCCTGAACTTAATGCATACCGAATTGCGATAGGAGCTGCAATCAGGAGGACCGAGACAGGAGCCCTGGATCTGCTTCCAAGGGAAGACCGTGAGGCTCAGCTGTATCCGGTATTAATGGCCTCTATTCTTGTCTTATGGATCTTCGGTGCTATTGCGGTAGGGATTCTCTACGTAACGAACCACGATAAAGTCAATGAGCAGGCGGCGAGGATTCAGGAACTAAATGGCAATAAGACGCTCCTGATGGCTGAACTGGCTAAGCTTAACTCCAAGGGACAACCCACTGATCCGAAGGTGGTCATTAACACGATCCTGAAATCCCGTATGGACGCTGTTGCTGTCCTGGATTACCTTAACAAGCCGATGCCTCAGGGCGGAGCGATTGTTAACATAGGGTACACACAGAATACAGAGATTGCATTGACCGCCAATTTCGTGAAGATGGATGATGCTTCGGTGTATTTGAGCCAGCTGAGAAAGCTGCCTTTTACCGTGAGTATGGAGATCGAGAAGTTGTCCGAAGACATGGCGGAAGTAGGAAATCTCCCGACCCGAGTCTACGCTGCAGTCTATAAGATCCGTATGACAAATGAGAAGCAGACGCGGGAAAGTGGGGCAGAATAGATGATGGAAATGATTCAGAAATACCGCACGGTTCTACTGCCTGCCGCTGTCCTGTTGTTCCTGCTGTTATTCGCCTTCTACATGCTGGCTGTTCAGCCAGCGAGCAACGAAGCTGCATCACAGCAAGAGGAGATTACTACCCTAGAGCAAGGGAACAGCCTTATGCAGAACAGAGTTAATGAGCTGAAAGGAAATAGTGAGGATAGTCCAGAGATGGAAGCGATCCGCGAATACCTGCCTGCCAGCGAGAACACAGAGCAGCTGATTCTGGATTTCACCCGGATCAATCAGAAAGCTTCTGTCATTTTGCAGGATGTTCAGTTCACCCTGCCGGAATCGAATTTGATCCGTACCTCGTCAAGCAAGGATAAGTCACCCTTCCCAACTGTTCGGGAAGTGAAGATGACCGCTACGCTTGAAGGAAATTACAATCAGATCAAGACCTGGATGTCGGAGCTTCAGAAGCTGAAACGTCTGATCGCGATTGATTCTTTCAACTTCCAGAGACCCTATGAGACCAAGGCTCCTGGAAGTATCATCAAAGCTACGGTCTCTTTCACGGCTTATTATGATCCTTCATAACTAGACGTAACATAAATAGTTGTTCATTCCATATAAGTATCCTGAATACCTTTTACCAGTTGGTCCGTATATATAATTATATCGCGGAAAGGTGGTGCATCTGCCGGATGCATACATGGGTGTTTTGGCTGATTGCTGCCGGAATTCTGCTTGTCTTTGAAATGATGACGTTGACGTTTTATCTCCTGTGGCTCAGTATAGGAGCAGGGGCGGCGGCACTGGTGGCTTTGATAGCACCGGATAACATTTTGATGCAGGTGGTTATCGGCTGCGTGGTCGCGCTTATATTAACCTTATTTACTAAGCCACTGGTCAGAAGATTTCGTACATCCAGAGGGTTCCAAGACATCGGTACCGAGCTTGTCGGTAAACAGGGGATTGTGGTCGAGCCGATCAACAAATCGAAGAACGGGATTGTAAAGATCGGGGGAGACACGTGGACCGCGGTGTCCGATCAATTCATCGGCGTAGATGAACGGGTCATCGTCGTGAAGCGGGGCAATGCCATATTAGAGGTTGAACGATGGGAGGATACACATTAATGACTTGGGCTGTAATTGGTATTATTCTGGTTGTCGTAGTTATATTCATTGCATTAACTGTCAAAATCGTACCGCAGCAGCGGGTAGGTGTCGTTGAGCGTCTGGGGAGATTTCACCGTCTGCTGACACCGGGGCTGAACATTCTGATTCCGGTAATTGATCAGGTTCGTATCTATCATGATCTGCGGATCCAGCAAGCGAACGTTCCGCCGCAGACGGTCATCACCAAGGATAACGTGCAGGTCCAGATCGACACGATTATTTTCTATCAGGTGGTAGGACCGGAAGAGGCGACTTACGGGATCTCGGATTATGTGTATGGGGTACGCAATATATCTACAGCTACGATGCGTCAAATTATCGGTAAGCTGGAATTGGATGAAACCTTGTCCGGGCGGGAGAAAATTTCTACTGAAATTCGTCTCGCGCTCGATGAAGCTACTGAGAAATGGGGCGTCCGCATTGAGCGGGTAGAGGTTATCGATATTAAGCCTCCGCTCGATATCCAGGAAGCGATGGACAAACAAATGAAGGCCGAGCGCAGCAAGCGGGCTATCGTGCTTGAAGCTGAAGCAGCCAAGCAGGACATGATTCTCCGCGCTGAAGGGGATAAGCAGAGCAAGATCCTTAAGGCCGAAGGGGATAAGGAAGCGCGTATCCGCGAAGCGGAAGGTCTCGGGCAGGCCCAAGAGCTGGAAGCACTGGGTCAGGCGAAGGCGATTCAGGCTGTCGCAGAAGCCGAGAAGAACCGGATTGCGCTGCTGCGGGGAGCTGGACTGGACGAGAACGTACTCGCTTACTACTCTTTTGAAGCTTTGACTGAGGTAGCCAAGGGTCCTGCGAACAAAGTGTTCCTGCCAACCTCTACGGTAGATGCGCTTGGCAGCATTGGTGCAATCGGTGAGGTATTCAAAGCAGGCAAGAGCGACAAATAACATAGTGTAGTGTTACCAAGGCCCGGAGCATTTGCTCCGGGCCTTGGTGTATGTGCGCCCGGCAGGGGCGCCCTCTTATTCGCCAGCTCTCTTGCTTTGCAGGCGGGCTAGTTCTTCTTCAACGGCCGCAGAATAGTCTGATTTCACTTCATTGTTCGGTGTACCGGCGGCAGGCGCAGAGTACGTATGACCTGTGGCATCGAGACTTGCTTCCCATTGCATAATCTTCTCTTCCATACGCTCAAAGCCCCGGGCAGCGGAACCACTCTCAATGCCGTAGCTGAAGCTTGGGCGAATGCTCTGGGATCTTTCTTCTGCCTTCTGAGCGCGAGCGGCCAGTTCGGAACGCTTCTCTTTAAGGCGTTCATATTCTTCTTTGGCATTTTGGATCTGGAATTCAAGCTCTTGTATACGTACGCCTGCTTCTTGAAGCTGGGCGGTATGCATTTCTGCCTGCTCTGCGAACTGCAGTTTGGCTGACAGGGCCTCTCTTGCAGCGGCTTCATTTCCTCCGGCAAGAGCCTGAGATGCAGCCTGTTCGGACTGCTCAGCAGAACGAAGAGCTTCTTCCTTGCGCCAAGCGAGGACTTTTAATGCGCCTTGTTGTTCCGTTAGTTTGCGCTCAGCAATCCGAATGTCTTCCTCCAGGTTACGAAGATACTGGTTCATTAGCAGAACCGGATTCTCCAGCTTATTCAAGGCTTCGTGGGCTACGGCTTTGGTCATATTGGCAAGTCTTTCGAAAATACTCATGGTTCATCTCTCCTTATAATTTGGATTAGTAAGTGTGGTGATAAGAGTCATGGAAGCCAAAGCCGCCTGCCGGCTCTTTCGGAACTAGGAGGCTGGCAATGACATAGATCGGAACGAAGGTACCGAAGCTGAATATGGCTCCAACAACTGTGACTAGACGAATAATGGTTGGATCTACGCCAAAGTACTGCGCAATGCCTCCGCAAAGTCCGCTGATTTTACGGTCGGTTCTGGATCTGTACAATTTATTCATATTAATAATCTCCCTCTCGAATCTAAATTGGTTAGTCCTTAGTTCGTGTGTCGTACGCTGCACCGTTACTGTAACTTATGTTTATATCTTACCTTGTGGAGAATTCATTCAAAACGGCCCTCAGACGGTTTTTGATCTGGACTTAAGTCGGGGAAGGAGTTCATCACAAAGACCAGTAGTGAGGCGTATATATAAATTTAGCGGAGTAACGAGGCAGAATGTTATTGTGCCAAAGCGCATAACATCGTAGTATGTCTTTGAGGACGCATTTAACATTTTATGGGAGGAGATTGGCGATGAGTATTGCAGTATTGCTCGGGAGTACGCGTCCCGGTGGAAATACAGAGCAGCTGGTGGATCAAGTGATAGAAGGGATCAGCCATAGCAAATTTGTACTGCATGAGAAGAAAATCCAGACGATTATTGATCAGCGCCATCTTCCTGAGGGTTTTCAGCCTGTGGAGGACGAATATGACGAGTTGATTCAGCGTGTTCTGGAGCATGATATTCTGATCTTTGCAACCCCGGTATATTGGTATGGAGTATCAAGTCCGCTCAAGACGTTCATTGATCGGTGGTCTCAGAGCTTAAGGAGTACAGACTATAACTTCAAGGAGCTTATCTCGCAAAAGAAAGCCTATATCGTCGTCGTTGGCGGGGACGACCCGCATATTAAGGCACTGCCGCTGATTCAGCAGCTGAAATACACCTTCGACTTCGTAGGGCTGCCGCTGGAAGGCTATATCATCGGCAAAGGCAGCAAGCCAGGCGATATTTTAGCCGATTCCCGAGCCCTGCTGAACGCGAAGTGGCTGAATGATCGTCTCAAAGAGCAGCAGGCCTGATTTCCCAGTTCCTATCTATCGTATGCTCTATTGGACAGCTTCAGATGCACATCGAATATAAACAAAGGGACAATAGATGATGTCCCTCAACAACAAAGAGGTTATCCCAGGCAGAAATTGCCCGGGATAACCTCTTTGTCTCTACATATAAGCATTCAGCGAGTTAACGTTTGATTCTCCGTACGAACAGAATGGAGATCCACAGCGCTGCCAGCGAAGCGACCAGTGCAGCAGCAGACAGCACGATGGAGATGGTTTGAGCCGTGGAGGCCCCGCTGCCCGTCTGCACAGCTGTGCTCGTAGCAGGCGCAGCTGCCTCTGTGCTCGCTGCCGGAGTTCCTGTGGATGCACTGGAGTGATTGTCCGAAGCTGCGGCAGCATGGTCATCATGGCCGCTGTCCGAAGCCTTGGCAGCATCACCAGATGCACTGACGGTAGTCACGGAGTGGGGGGAATCTCCGCCGTCACCAGTCCATTCAACGATACTGCCGTCTTTGTAGTACTGGTAGGCATCCCATGCGATAGTTGTATCCTTATCCGGGTTCTTCGCTACAAAATTGAACTGCTGGAACTGGCCTGGCTCAATCCCGCCATCCCCTTCAGCAGACCAGGTGACGGTGGTGATCTTGCCAGCGTTGTCTTTGGCAGTTTCTACTTTCCAGCCGGGTACAGGCTGGTAATTCTTGAAGTCGACCCCTGCAGGGACTTTGACGGCAACTTTGACCGTAGGGATGTCCTTTTCGACTGGGATCTTGATTGTGTAGGTCTCGTAAGCATTAGGCTTCGATGTAGAAGGCTTCACGGTTACATGCGCGCTGGCAAGGCCTGCGAACAATAAAGTGCCGGCAATGGCCGCCGAGAATACGGCTGTTAATTTGGAGAATGCTTGTCTCATTTCGGGTTTAATCTCCTTTGTATAGGTTATTCTTCAACCATTTATTTGGGGTTACCCACGGTAAAGTTAACAATTCCATCAAGGGAATCCAGCGATTTCAGAAGGACGTGATATTTGATCTCCCAGCGGCCTGCCATGGTAATCAGATCTTCTTTGGTTATGGGAGATGTGTTCCCTGGCATGTTAATCTCCAAAGTTCCCATCGCCATCTCGCGGGAGGTCAGCTTCAGTGAAGTCTGCTCAATTGCCGTGACTGGCTTGCCCTCAGGGTCCTGGACTGTGACCTTGAACTCGTTCTTACCCATTATATTGGGTGAGATATCAATCATGACGGTGTATCCGCTGCGGGTCGTATCCTCAAGATGAGCCGGCCCTGGGTTGGACAGAGCAGTAGGCAGGTTGGATAGAATAGCTGCCAGTATGAGCACAACAATACCCACGGAGAATTCGATCCATACCGCCGGACCAAGTTCCCGATTCTGCCGTCTTCCCCGGAGGAAGCCGGTAAGTGCGAAGACGAGCATGATGATGAACAAGGCAATTTTGGCAAGCAGCACCTGTCCATAAATGGAGGTGAACAGCGAGCCCAGCGTTGGGGTGAAGATTTTGATGCCGTATAGGCCGCTCCCGAGCAAAAGAAGGACGCATATCGCACCGGTCAGCGAGAATCGCTGAATCGTCGCCCAGTAGAGCTGCTTGCGCTCTGCGGGATCAGCCTTTCCTCGGCTGTAGGCTGGGAGCAAGAAAGCCAAGGCAAGCAGGCTGCCCAGCCACAGCGACGCGGCAGTCAAATGCACGAAGTCATTGCCGATGGCGAGGCCCTCAATTTCCGCAGTAGCGGCATGTCCCATAAAGGCCTTGGCAGCAAACATGGCAAGGATCGTCCCGATTGCCATTCCTGCAAAGATGGGCTTCTCGCCTTGACTCCACCTAGGAATGAGTGCATAGGTTAGACCTGCCAGAATCAGCAGAAGCAGCACCTGAGTCCACCAAATGGAACCAAACGTGGAGTATCTTAGCGTCTCGCCGAGCACATTTTTGCCCCACGCCTCACTCCAGGTCACTCCTGCATCAAGCCGGGCATGCAGAGGCAGACTTAGCAGGACGCCGAGTGCGGTAAGCACGAAGGAGATGATCAGGGTCCATTGGCTGCGGCCTAGCTTGTACGATTCTCTCCGCTCTGCTTTGGGAAGCAGGAACAAGTGGAAGAAGAGTGTACCCAGATACAGGGATAGGCCCGTATACTGCAGCCAGCGGATCAGCGTCCCGTCCCAATCCGGGAGCGTCTTGGCTGAGGCAGCAGTCTCCGAAGCGGGTGCGGATTCGCCGCTGCCGACAATGAACGGGATGACACCCGTAATCGGGTGTCCATCCGCGGAGACCACGCGCCAGCTGACGGTGTAGATTCCGTCAGGCAGATTTTTTTGAAGACCAGCAGTAAGCTTCGCCGGATTCTTCTCATCAATGTGAGAATTGTCCAGGTCTACGCGGGTTCCGCTGGTATTCGTTACGGTCAGGGAATGGAATACTTTCTCAATCGGTTCGTTGTACACAATCGTGATCTCCTCTGGAGACTTATCCAGTGCCTCGTTGGCGGCAGGAGTTGATTTCACGATATAGGCATGTGCAGAGGCTAGTCCCGGACACATGAGGAGGAACATACAGAGGATCATGATCCCGCTAACCCATTTATGACTTGATTTGATATTCAACTCATTTTCACCTTCTCTAGTAAATATCAGTATGATTCTATCTTAGTATTGCCAGATGAACATGACTACAACGGGCTATAAATATGAAGCGGTCCATGCAGGTTTATGTCCAATTTGTGAAAAAAGTCACTGTGAGCAGCCTAATTATAAGTATACCCGTTTAGAACACCCCTGATTTTGAAATTCTGTCTTCAAATGTTACTATTTAGGAACAATCGGAGCTGAACACTTTGGAGATCAAGAATAAGCTTGAATACCCCGGAGGGGTATATTATAATAAACTTATAATTAAGTAATAAGGGGGCGGGGAAGAATGTCAGAAGAGAATCAAGCGCAGACTGCAAATGATGACTGCTGTACTACAGGGGATCATACCCGTCAGAGCCACCATTCCGAGAAAACGAAGAGTAACCTGATCACCCGCTTGAACCGTGTTGAAGGCCAGATTCGTGGAGTCAAAGGCATGATTGAGAAGGATACGTACTGTGATGATGTGCTCAATCAGATTGCTGCGATTCAGTCGGCACTGAACAGCGTCGGCAAGCTCCTGCTGGAAGGACATATGAAGAGCTGTGTCATTGAACGTATTCAGGCCGGAGAGATGGAAGTCATGGATGAACTGCTGGTCACTGTTAATAAATTGATGAAATAAGGAGGCAGCAATTATGGCAGATATAACATTGAACGTACAGGGCATGTCCTGTCAACACTGCGTTAAGGCGGTGGAAGGTGCTCTAAGTGAAGCAGGAGCAGCCGGTACAGTAGATCTGGCGTCCGGTACAGTTGCCGTCAAGTATGATGAGAGCAAAATAACGGTAGAAGCATTGAAAGAAGCAATTGAGGAACAAGGATACGACGTTGTCTAATTGAGACTAGAGCTGTCTTACCACCTTGATTATTCAGGATAGAACAGGCAAAAAGGAGCCCAATCAAGGGCTCCTTTTTGGTGTTGAAATCACCGGTAATTAAGGTTCGATAGCCAAAGCGCTGAATGTGATAGGTCCAATAACAGTAGCAGTTGTACCTGCTGAAAGAAGCTCGGCAGAAAGGAAGTAGTCATGGGTACCTGCAGCAACGCCTGGATCAATTGCTTGAAGTGTGATCGTATAAAACTTCTCAAGATTGGACTCAAAACCTTGGCGTGCATAGTAAATTACTTGACCATCACGGAAAATACGGAAGAGGATGCTTCCTGTTCCCGCATCGCCCCGAAAACCAACGGTAGCTACCAGTTCCACGCGATTATTTGCCACTGGAGGGACAACGATTCTTACATGAGAAATCCCTACACCCGCTGGAGTCAAAGGAACTGGAATTTGAACTCCGTCAGTGACTGGAGTAATTACGTCAGTGCCATAAGCCAATATCTGTGCCATTAATCTATCATCTCCTTATTGGAATATACTGTATAATACGCTAGAAGATAGATTCGGACTGGACGACTAGTACGCTGTAAAAGCTGATTTTTGATAGAGCTGTTATTTGCGGATCTGAGGCCAATCTTTAAAGGTGCGGGGGAGCACGGCAGACCAATATCGTCTAAAAGAGTTCTTCACTAAATCTTTGGCTTCCTATTCTGCGACTGAGCCTGTGTTTAAAGAGGTTTCAGAGCGAAAGCACAAAGATGGATTTACTTGTTCTCATTGCCATTCCAACAACGCTGTTCGTTTCGGTAAATATAATGTGAAAATGGGTAGCTGTACTTTAGAACGCCAACGTTACCGATGCAAAGATGGCGGGAAGACGTTTACTGATGTTACGAATACCCCTCTTCATCGTACTCACCTTCTACACAAATGGATGGAGTTCGTTCAATGTATAATAGAAGGCATTTCCCTCCGTAAGTCTTCAGAACTTTTAGAAGTTCACTATGTAACTTTGTTCTATTGGAGGCACAAGCTACTTTCAGCGATTAAAGAGATGGACTTTGACCAATTTGAAGGTATCGTGGAAATGGACGAGACTTATTTTCTGTACTCAGAAAAGGGCAAACGTAAAGTGGAAGGGCGAAAAGCTCGTAAACGTGGTGGTTCGTCCTCACAAAGAGGCATCAGCAGAGAACAAGTCTGTGTTCTTGTAGCAAGAGACCGACAGAAGATGACATATTCGAAAGTTGTTGGTCAGGGTCGGATTGTAAAAACTCGATTGGAAGAAGCTATCGGTTCTAAACTCTCTCCAATCGATATTCTTTGTACTGATCCTGGCGGGCATTTATGACTTACGCAAAAGAAAAAGGATTTTAGCATTATAGATTTAAATCAGATGGTAAAGAACGTGTTAGAGGGGTTTATCATATCCAAAATGTGAATAGTTATCACAGTCGCTTGAAGGGCTGGTTAAATCGATTTAATGGCATGGCTACAAAATACCTCGACCATTATTTGAGTTGGTTTCAATTTCTCGACCAAATCAGACATCGCAATGACGACACAACGTTTTGCCTGATGATTGTTGAAAGTTGCCTGTTCTCAACGGATATGACCTATGATAAACTCGGGTTATTAAAATTTTCCAATTAAGCATTAAACTTGCAAACGTTTATTTCTATAAGCATAGGGGAGGGATGCTTTTTGGGGAAAGGAACCATTTATAAAAGTGAAGGGAAAACGCTTATTACTCAACATTACGATAATTATCTAAAGTCGTTTGATTTTGATGTCGAGCAGATATTTGTTGATACAAGTTATGGTAAAACACATATTCTTGTAGCAGGACCACCAGAAGGAAAACCTATTTTTATATTTCAGGGTGGTAATTGTATAAATCCAATGACTTTATCTTGGTTTTCGCCACTCGTAGATAAATACAGAGTTTATGCACCAGATACAATTGGACATCCAGGATACAGTGATGAAAGTAGGATTTCAGCGAAGGACAATAGTTTTGCCCAGTGGATAAAGGAACTAATGGATTATTTTAATATAGATAGTAGTGCATTTGTTGGTCCGTCCTACGGTGCAGGTATTATTCTGAGATTAGCCACATTTATGCCAGATAAAATTGCTTGTTCTGTATTGGTATCACCAGCAGGAATAAGATTAGGTTCTAAGATTAGAATGATTAAAGATATCTTACTTCCTTTAGTCTTATATAGTGGTACTTCATCACAAAAACATCTAAATAAAATTACTGACACTATGTCAGATAATAGTATGAAAGAAATTGATAAAAAAATTATTGGAGATGTATTTAAATATATTAGACTTGAACAAGAGATGCCCAAATTAACTACGAAGGAAGAATTGTTACATTATAGCTCACCCACTTTAATCATAGCAGGGAAAAAAGATATCTTTTTTCCTGAAAGTAGAATAAATAAAGCTGCTAGAGAAATCATTTCAAATTTAATAGCATTTAAAACCTATGATATGGGACATTTCCCATCTGAAGAACATCTGATAAAAATTAACAATGATATTGTAGAGTTTTTATATGATTATTACTAACCCTGTCCCTGTATCGTTATTAAACTTATGGGAGCTTTAAACAAGGGAACTCCAGACCAATACGGGGTTCCCTTTAATGTTTTAAAAAAACAACACTATTCTTTAACATTGCTTATATGAAAGAAAGAAGAAGTCTCATAGCAACCGATTATTGAAACACAGAGCCAAGTTGGTGATGAATACCTGTCAAACCTTTTAAAAAAGAAGAACCAAATTCGCTTGACAGACCGACGGTCGGTATAATATTATAAGTATATAAACCGACCGTCGGTCTCCAAGTTTGATGAGAAGTGATGTACGCGCTTGATCCCGTATAACCCGGTTGGTCAATTAAAGAAAACCTAAATGATTGAAAATAGGAGGCTTACATATGAACACTTTAGGACCCAGACGTTTGAACAGTCCGCTCAGGCTTCTGGCCGCTGTAGCATTTAACTTTGCAGTGATGTATACATTTCTCGGTACCCTGGTCTGGCTTGGCGTCATTGATCGGGTCAGAACGGATTACAGTTTCCTGGCCTGGATGAATATCCTGGTCGGCGTTCTTCTGTCAGGAGGCACATTCCTTGTCTACCGATTCCTTGATCGTGGAAGCCCGCTGGCCTTTGGGTTCCGGATGAATAGGCGGGATGGAGTCTTCGCAGGAGTGACGCTGCTGCTGTCGGTCATCTTTGCCATTGCTTTTATAGCCATCATCGGTCAGGATCAAGGTCTTGGAGCAGAATTTCAACTTCACAAGCTGGCCAGACCGTCTATGATAGGGCTCATGATGCTTGGTCTAATAGGCTGGATCGTGGCTGTTATGCAGGAAGAGGTTCTGTATAGAGGATATTTCTACGCGAACCTTCAGCGGCTCCATCCGCTGGTTCTGATCCTCGTATCGGCGTTCTTCTTTAGCCTGACGCATATCCCGACGAAGGGGATCGCGCTGATCCCACTGATCATTCACTTTGTTGGGGGCATCGGTTATGGATATGTTTATTTTAAGAGCGGCTCACTTCTGCTCTCCACGCTGCTGCACGGCATGCACAATTTCCTGCTCGATATTCTGTTCAACAACGATTACAGCGTGACTTTGGTTACCTTGGCTCATCCGCTGGACGATTCGGTGAAGCTGGCTCAGCAGTTAATGCTGCTGGCTGCTATCCTGCTAATTACTCACGTATTTTATGGCCGTAATGGCGCCTTCACACCGGCTGACAATCTCCAGAAGCTGTGGAATACCAAGCCGGAACACATGTACCTTCAACAACAGCCTTATCAAGCCAGGTAGGAAGAAGATTAGAAAGCTCATCTACATACCGTCAGTCGGTATATTGGCATGGTTAAAGAGAGTTTGGCACCACACACTGAAATCAACCATCTATTAAAAAGGAGAATGATATCAATGACACAGCAGCAATGGGATTTAATTGGTTACGGAGTATGGGCATTAATTATATGGATGACCTTGAAGCAATTCCGGCAGACCAGAAGGCCGGTACAGGGCAGAGGGCTTAAGCTGCTGCTGGGAGACTGGCTCCTGTTCGCCCCGCTTCCGTGGATAGTCTACCGTATGATCGAGCGCGGAACCTGGGAGCAGCTGGCATGGACTTTAGGTCTTGGCGTGCTGCTTGCCCTTCCGTATATCCTGACAACCAGATTCCAAGCCGCGTCTGATGGTACGATAAAGTTTAAGCCGAATGCCGTATTCTACATCTTTTTGTTCGGCTTCCCTTATCTTCGTTATACAATCCGTGACCGGATTTTTCACAGCCACCCGATCCTGACTGCCCAGCACCGTCCAGATATCGAATTGATGCTTGCCGAGTATATTGCTGTGCTGGTGCTGTTAACCTTTCTCTGGCGTTTGTTCATGTATGTAAGCTATAGAAGAACGCTTCGGAGCTTAACGTCAATGCAACAAACTTCTGCAGAACAGTCCAGTCCAGTCTGACAGCTTCCCTTTGAACAAACCGACGGTTGGTATATAATAAGGAGGATATAAACATATGAACTATATTTGGATTGCTCTCTTGATCTTGATTGTTATGGCAAAAAGACAGCTCACCCCCCGGCCCATTTCCGCAGGGCTTGTGACTTTTCCGCTGCTCATGGTCTGCTACGGCGGGTATATCATCACCCAGCTATCCCTGGGCGGTGGGGAAATCGTATCACTTATCCTAAGTCTCGCCATGGGCGCGGCGGTTGGGCTGTATGAAGGAAGATTTGTCCGGGTGTTCGAACAGGGAGGCATCTGGATGAGGCAGGGTTCCATAGTAACCCTGGGAATCTGGCTGCTGTCTATTCCCGTCCGATTTATCATTAAATACGGCTTCATCCAGCTGTTTCATATTCCGGTTCAGCTCACGGGCTCTTATGCGTATGTTCCTTACCTGTTCTCGCTCGCAGGCATCATGCTGGGCAGAGCGGTCTACCTAATCCTAAAATATCCGGGCGAATTTCAGAAATCAGCCGTTACTAACCGGTGAGAACAGTAAAGTGTTCTCCGGGGTCTGAGCATCTGATCGCCTCCAAACTAAGGAGAGATTCCCATGAACGAATCTACACCGCACAATACGAGTTTTCAGCTTATTCTTACTTCTTCTGAAGAGTTGATCCAGGAGAAGGGCTGCCGAAAAACAACGCTTCAAGACATTATTGAGCGTACAGGGCTTTCTAAAGGGGCCATCTATCATTATGTCTCGGGCAAGGATGAGCTGTTCGGACTCATTCTGAAATCCAAGATTGAATCCATGAACTTTCAGTTCAAGGAAGCCGTATCTGCAGCAGCCGAACGGGATGCCAAGACGCCGATACTCTCCATTACCTCAGGACTGATGAACAGCATGGATAAGGGGAATGTAACCAATACGATTTTCACCTACTTGCTGAGTCAGGCAGATAACCCTAAGGTGGCCGCGATTCTGCGGGATGTGTATCAATACACCCATACTACAGCGGAACGTTGGATTCTAACCGGCCAGCAGGCTGGCGCAATCCCGTCAGAGATTGATGCTGCCAAGATGGCGGGGATGTTCATGATTTTCACCTACGGACTTCGGGTTCAAAATGTGGTCGCAGGTGAAGGGGCGTTAGCTCTTGATGCCCAGGATGTATTTGCTCTGCTATTCAAATCTCTGCAATAAAAATAAGTAGGCGGACCCAAGACGTGGGCGATATAATGACAGGAGAAAGACTTCTAATGAATTCGGGTGAATGAATGAAATCGGCTCCTGCCTGGCGTACTTTGGCGCCGCAATTAATATTCACACTGATGCTGAATGCGGTCCTTCCCTGGATCGTCTATCAGCTTCTAATCAGCCGTTTCTCAGGCTTCACAGCCCTGTCCGTGGCTGCCTTCCTTCCCTTAATTGAGAATATCGTCTATCTTGCCCGCTTCCGGCGGCTCGATACGTTCGGCTCGCTTATGCTGGGTTCCTTCGTACTTGCTGCGCTACTGGCTCTCATGGGCGGCGATGAACGATTGCTCCTTGTTCGGGGCTCCATTGTGACAGGGGCGGTGGGAGCGGCCTTTCTGCTGTCACTCCTACTGAACAGACCTTTGATCTATGGGCTTGCCAAGCGGTTCGTATCTCCCGTGACCGCGGCGAGATATGAGGAGGGCTGGCACAAGCCCCAGGTACGCCGGGTATTCAAGATCATGTCTGCCGTATGGGGCGGTACACTGCTGCTTGAAGCTGCTGTACGAACCTTTCTGGTATACATGCTCCCGGTAGCCGTGTTCCTGGGTGTGTCCAACCTGGTATTCTATGGATTCATTGGAGCGGCAGCTGTATGGACTTGGGTGTACAGGAGACGAAGCGCCGCTGCGATGAACCCTAGTACTGTAAAAGAAGCTGCAGACTCGGTGGACCTGGACAGCGCTGCGGGGTAACGTCCACCAAATCATACAATGACTCCTGCAGGTCCCCGTTATGGTCGGAGGCAGGACATGAAATTAACGTGGTAAATAAATAGGGACCTTGCTGAATTCGCCCTGCGTCAGGATACTCCTGACACAGGGCGAACTTCATAGCAAGGTCCCTTGGGTTAATTTAATAAACGTTTACGAGTGCAGAAACGGTCTGATCCCCATACTTGGCCGTAATAACAGCCGTACCCCGGCTGATACCGGTGATATTTCCTTGTGCGTCAATGGTCAGAACATCGGGACGGCTTGAGCTGTAAGTGCTATCGGAACTTACATTGACGGCTTGTCCGTCTTGTGCATACCAGGTTACGACCGTGTCAAATGTGTCTCCCAGGCTGATACTGTACTCCTCGGAGTCAAATTTGAGGCTGGATACCGGATCTCCCGGATTGTCCGATCCGCCTGAGTTAGCAGCGGCCAGCTTCACCAGCTTATTGCCCGTCAATGCGTAGATATCCTTATCGCCGATTTGGATGGCTTCCGCAACTTTTTTACCTAGGTCCTTCGACCAAAGCAGCTTGCCGGAGGCATCGATTTGGAAGAGACCGCGATCGGTCGCTAGCAGATAACCGTCTTTATCCTCACTGACTTGATTAACTTCACCGAAGTCGTATGAATTTCTCCACAGCTTATTCCCTGTTTTGTCCAATTTAAGGATTTGAATTTGTGTAGAACCACTATTAGGAGTAGAAGTAACCAGATAACCGTCATTCACAGCCTTGACATGTCCCGGAAATGGAAGTCCCTTAATCCACAGCGTTTCTCACGATGGACTCAGCTTCCAAAGTTTGAGCGCACTTTCTATATTCCCGGACTCGGACACAGTTTGTACATTCCCGGACACAATGACTTCGCCTTCTGGAGTTACATCTGCATTAGTTGTCTGGAAACTTTCGCTATTGTTACTGGGTGCCTTGGTCCATTCGATTTGACCTGAAGCGCTGATTTTACCAAAGCCATATGACGGGGTATATACGGTGCCTCCGTCATTCAATTCAACTGCAGAAGTCACCTTATCATAACCTCCATAGGTTACTGTTTGTGCCCATAACTTATCTCCGTTCTGATCTACTTTGGCTACGAAATGCTCATCATACCTAAAGAAAAAGGCAGGATATGTCCCTCTGAGCAGGTAACCGCCGTCTTTCGTAGGGGAGACATCGGTGATAATCACAGGTTTGTCTCCATTGGGATTATCCAATGTAATATTGCGGCTCCATATTAAGTTGCCTTGGTCGTCCCAACGGGAAAGGTAGGCTAGCAGACGACCCTCATACGGGTAGCCCTTGTAATCCCCGTTTAACCCGCCGATGGACAATTGATGGTTGGATGACTGTAAAATACCGGTCAGCTGGAACTGCTCATCTCCAGCCTCTTTCTGCCACACAATCTCAGGACTGGCGCTATCTGCTGATACCTGCTCAGGCAGCGAGCTGATTCCCAACATGAGTCCCATAAAGCCATACAATAACCCTTTTTTCACCCTAGTTTTCATGTTCACCTTCACTATAATCCTCCTTTTTAATAAAAAAGAATAGATAATATGCCATTCTATTAGTCTTCCATAAATGTCATATTAATCCTATTAAATCGGATGGAAGGAAACTGGTAAATCCTTCTTTCTCCTTAATCTCAAATTCTACGATTGCTACTATATGAGTACTACAAGTAAAGAGATGCGGGTTATTGTACTCATGAGTGATGAAGGAGGGGATGGTAATACATGCGTAGATCTTTAAAGCTGTTAAGCATCTGATAACGAATGTAATGGTTAGGATTCGATGAAAAGAACAGAACCTTCTCCCACAAGAAGAGTGGCTGAGAAGGTTCTGTTGGGTATGCCTTTTACTATGCCGAGGACAAGCCTACTAGTCTGCTTCAACGTTCAACTGCCCAGATTATCCGTCTATTAATTGTCTGATTATCGCTGCTAACCGTGAAATTCCTCGTTCCAGATCAGCAATCCGCGCGTAGGCATAGGATAGGCGCAGGCAATCTACCGCTTCAGGATCATATAGATGACCTGGATTCAGCAGGATGCCTTCCTTTAGCGCAGCTTCAAATAACAGCCGCGGAGCGGGAGCCTTATACAGCTTTAGCCATATATAGAATCCTCCCGTTGGCAGCTGCCACTCGGCTAAGTCCCGAAAATGCCTGTCCAGCATTGCTGCGGCCGCGTCCCTACGCGCTCTCAGCTTGCTTCTAAGTGAATCCATATGTTCTTCATGCATACCGCTTGAGAGCCATTCCCTTGCGGCCCATTGAGACAGCTGGCTGGAACCGTAATCGGTCTGCATCTTGAGATCGGCAAGTCTGTCGATCACAGGCTCAGGTCCAGCAATCCAGCCAATACGTAAGCCTGGGCTTACCATCTTGGACAAGCTGCCCATGTAGACGACCATCCCTTTCTTATCCAGGGCTTTCAGGGGTAGCGGAGGCGGCGTTTCGAGCCACAGCTCCCGGTATACGTCATCTTCCAGCACCGGCAGACTGACTTCTGAACAGGCATCCAGCAGCCTGCGCCGCCGTTCCTCGCTCATCAGGATACCGGTTGGGTTATGGAAGGAAGGGATGGTGTACAGCAGTGCTCCGCTGGACTGCCGGGCATAGGACGCGATCATTGGGGTCCGGATTCCCTCAGCATCCATGGGAATGCCCCGGAGCTTCATGCCCGCGGACTGAAAGACGGGGACGGAATACAGATAGGAAGGCCGCTCCAGAAGCACGGAAGACCCAGGCTGCAGCAGTCCGAGGGATACGAGCTGCAGCGCCTGCAACGCCCCGGAGACGATAAGGATCGACCGGGGCGAAGCCGTAATGCCGAGCGCGCCAAGACGCCCCGCGATCAGCTCGCGCAGGCGCGGGTCGCCGCCGGGTTCGCCGTAGCCGAGGTCCGGCGCACGGTGCCAGGGCATCGTCCGCATCAGGCGCTGCATCCCGGCCTGCGGCAGCAGCTCCGGCGAGAGCTCGCCGGTGCCGAGGCGAATGATACCGGGCTGGAATTCGGCCCGGTTGATCTCCTGCACCGCCGGCAGGTTCGGCCGGTGGATGCCGGAGCTGACGTAGGCATTCCAGTCCGGCGGCTGTGACGCCGCCAGAATGCCCCACGTCTCGCTCGCAACCCGCGTGCCACCGCCGCGGTTGCCTTCAAGCAGCCCGGCGGCGGTCAGCTCATCCAGCGCCGTAACCACGGTGCTGCGGTTGACGCCGTAGGAGGCTGCCAGGCTGCGCTGGGACGGCAGCCGGGTGCCAACCGGCCACTCGCCGCTGGCGATTCTCTCTTTGATATGCTGTTCAATCTGAAGATGGAGCGGCAGATCGGACTGCCGGTTCGGCTTCCAGGAACCTTGCTGCATAAATGGTTGCTCCTTCTTTCCTTCTCAAGATAGTAGGTAGGGCTTTAACCCTTGATTATATAACCAAGTATACAATTTGGTTGGTTTATTAACCATCCAAATGGCTGGAGCCAAAGTAACGATATCGAAGGTACACTAAATATAGACGACGGAAGCATAGGCTCTGTACGATAGGCGTCTATTAGAAGAGCGGGTTCCTTGGATTGTTCGTTCTTGATCTTTATGCTGTTCGCACAGATGTTCCTCATTCTCTTCGGGATGGCCGGAATGCTGGTAAATGTAACGATGCTCACCTTGGTGTTTTCCTAACAAGCCAACAGAGCAGCTTGAACGGGATTATTGGAATTTGGAGGTTATTATTATGTTTGAAGCCGTTATGCACGGGCTGATCTTGGCCCTTGGGCTTATTTTGCCGCTGGGGGTACAGAATGTATTTGTATTTAATCAGGGTGCCAGCGCATCCAGATGGACGGGAGCCCTTCCGGTGGTTGTGGCAGCTTCCTTGTGTGATTCGCTGTTAATTTTGATGGCGGTGTATGGCGTATCTCTGCTGCTACTGTCTATGGCGTGGCTGAAGATGATCCTGTTCGCTGCTGGAGTCCTGTTCCTGCTCTATATGGGCTGGTCCATCTGGACAAGTGCCCCGAGGCCAGCCTCGTCTGATAAAGTAAAGCTGCCTGTACGTAGGCAGATTCTGTTCGCCATTTCTGTGTCCCTGCTGAATCCCCATGCGATTATGGATACCGTCGGCGTGATCGGAACAAGTGCTTTACGTTACGAAGGAAATGTCAGATGGGGATTCACCGTGGCAACCATGGCCGTGTCCTGGCTCTGGTTCGCGTCACTGGCCACGGCAGGAAGATGGGTGGGCAGCCTGGACCGGGCTGGAGGGATTCTTAATATGATTAACAAAATTTCTGCCATCGTCATCTGGATCGTAGCGATATACATGACGGTGCAGCTCATAATTTCAAGCTAGCTAGGTGTGGAGTACAGGGAGTTCCCTTGTACTCTATTTTTTTGTGAGCAACATCACACTTTTTTTCATTTTATGATTGACAGAAGGATGTTTTCACAGTATATTTTAAACAAGTGTTTTAAACAAATGTTTAAAACTTAGAGAAAAGATAAAGAGGAGAGATAAGTTACATGCTGGAAACTTTTAAAGGACTAATCAAGAAGCCGCAAACGATTGTCGGGGTGGTAATGGCTTTGGCATTTCAGGTCATATTCTGCCTGGTATGGATGACAGGATACAATGGAGTCAATGACCGGGTGAAGGAATTCAAGATCGCGGTTGTGAATGAGGATGGGAAGTTTGGAGAGGCCTTGGGTAAGCAGCTTGAAGGGAAGCTTCCTTTCCAGGTCGTATCTATGAGTGCAGCTGATGCGAGTGAAGGCCTGAACAACCGGGAGGTTCAGATGATCGTTACGGTGCCGCAGCAGTTCAGCGCGGACCTTAAGACACCTGGGAAGCAGGCAGAACTTAAATATACGATTAACGAATCGAACCCTGTTACCGTCAAGAGCGCGATGCAGAGTGCGGCGAATTCAATTACCGCCTCCGTGAATGCGGGTGCGGCGGCTCAGGGAACCCAAGCTGTGCTTGAACAGCTCAAAATGCCTGCCGAACAGGCGGGAGCAACTTCCTCCGCCCTGACTAAGCGTGTGGATTCCGAGATTACTTTTACGAATAAGATCGATGGCATGAACAATCAGATGGTGCCGATGATGCTGGTGCTTGCCTCCTTCGTTGGAGCTATGATCATGGGAATGAACGTCCAGCAGGGCGTTATGATGATGAAGCCTGGTACTTCGAAATGGCAATTATTCGGAGCACGTATGCTGCTAAATGTGCTGTCTGCAGTATTCGTATCACTGGTGGGCTCATCCCTTGTCATGGCGCTGGGCGGCCAGGCTGCGCATGGGTTTCTAAGCCTCTGGATGTTCCTTGGATTGTTCGTTCTGACCTTTATGCTGTTCGCACAGATGTTCCTGATTCTCTTCGGGATGGCAGGAATGCTGGTAAATGTAACGATGCTGTCCCTACAGCTTGTAAGCTCCGGTGCCATGGTGCCGCGCCAGCTGCTGAGCGATGCTTATCAATCGATTGGTGAATTCCTTCCGGCTTCTTATGCGGTGGAAGGTCTGATGAATCTTCAGTTCGGCGGGCCTGCCATTGGATCGGAAGTAGTAGCCCTTCTGCTGATCAGCCTGATTAGCATTGGAATCAGTCTGCTAAGGGTCTCCTTGAAGCGGGAACCGAAGCCTGATAAGAACACGGAGCTGTCTACGGACCCGGTCGCAACTGCAGTGTAAGCTGCGTCGATATGAGTTGATATATGCCTGCTATCCGGGATTGACCCTGCCGGATGCAGGCTTTTTTACCTTGGTCAGCCTTGCGTATGCGGTTTCAAAGTCGCATAATGGGACTAGAATTATTAGAGAGGATTTAAGGCAATGAACCATAATGATATCGATATCAAGACGCGTATCCTGTTGTCCGCTAGGAAGCTTTTTGCCAAACAGGGATATGAGGGTACGAGTGTACGGCAGATCTGTGAGGACGCGGGGGCCAATGTGGCGCTTATTTCTTATCATTTTGGGGGAAAAGAAAAGGTGTTCACTGCTTTGTTCGAGAACTTTTTCCCGGGGAAGTTAATGAGTGATTACAGGGAGCAGCTTAGCGATCCGCTCCCGGGTCTTCGGCTGCTTATCTCGGAGATTATTTATTCCACTTACCAAGATAGAGAGCTCAGCGGTATCATTCAGCAGGAGATGATGATGGATTCACCACGCAGAGATATTGTGATGGAATTCCTGTATCCCGTTTGGAGCAAGGTAAGGGAGCTGCTTATCCAAGGGAAGGAAGAGGGTTTGTTCGAATTCGACTCGCTGAGTAATACGCTGCTTATGGTAATAGGGGCGGCTATTGCCCACAAACGGGTATATGACTTTGAACGCTTAATTGCCGATGAAGAGATGAACCCGGAACAAATTCCGGAACAAACGGTAAAGTTTATTCTAAGAGGCTTAGGAGTGAAAGAGGTATGAACGACACAATCTCATTGCTTAAAAGGCACCGGTCTATCCGGAAATTCAAAGATAAGCCGCTGGGTAAGAGTATGGTGGAGCAGATTATCAGCGCCGGTCAGGCCGCCTCAAGCTCCAGTAATGTGCAGGCCTTCAGCGTCGTTGCCATAACGGATACGGAGCGAAAAGGAATCCTGTCCGAGCTCGCAGGGAATCAAGCTTATATTCGGGAATGCCCAGTCTTCCTGGTGTGGTGTGCAGACCTGCACCGCTTGAAATATTCGGCCGAGAGACACCGCCCTGGTCAGGATTCCTATGAGGATGTGACCGAGAGCTTCATCATTGCTACAGTGGATACCGCACTGGCTGCGCAGAATGCCGCTGTAGCTGCGGAGTCGCTGGGCCTTGGAATTGTATATATCGGCGGGATTCGGAACCGGATTGCCGAAGTAGCCGAACTGCTGGAGCTGCCGGATTTGGTCTATCCCGTATTCGGGATGTGTCTGGGGTATCCGGACCAGGAACCGGGTCTTCGTCCCAGACTCCCTGTGTCGGCGGTACTGCACTGGGACGAATATGATACGGACAAGACGGAAGAACAGGTAGAGATCTATGATAAGACGATGACCGAGTATCTTCGCGAACGTACCGGCGGGCAGAAGGACAAGCCTTGGTCGGAGCTGATGGCCGAGAAGCTGACTCAGCCTTCGCGCCTGCATATGCGGGAGTTCCTGCAGAAGCGCGGCTTTGAGTTGAAGTAAGCAGATGATCATAGGTGAATCTGGCTTCAGGCTTTGCACAATCGCCTGCAGCCGGGTTCACCTATTGCTGTTGTTCCCGAACTGGATATGAACAGCGGAGACTCTAGTATCCTTTATCTGGCCTGGCATTCGCATATATATGGTGTGAAGGTCTATATATGCTATAATGAAATAGCATCTCGTAGTACATGGATATGGACAATAAGGAGTCAGTTATGAATAAGAGAAATTCAAGCAAAAAGCAATTTTTCAATAAAATATACCGGGCCTTCAAGCTGAACTTCCTCAAGCTGCTGCGCACACCGGGCGGTGTGAAGAAGGTGTCCCTCGGTTTCTCGATCGGATTCGCCCTTGAGATGATTGTCATCTCGTCGGCATGTCTGGTCTATCTGATCTTCTATCCTGTCGTTAAGCTGTCCGGTGGCTCAGTACCAGCGGCGATTATCGGGAACGTTATTGGCAAGCTGTCATTCCTTCCGATCCTGCTGATGCCATTTGCAAGAAAGCTCGGTTCCTGGATCTATCCGCTGCATGGGAGCAGACATAAGGGCATGATTCATGAGGCTTCGATTATGGATATCTTCAAAGGTGACTTTTCCGCTATCCGTGATGTGCTTCACGGCGGGCTGCATATTCTGATTGGGATGAGCGTCTTCGGCGCCGTGCTGGGTGTAATTTCTTATTATGTCATTCAGTTTTTGTATAACAAAACAGCCAAACGTCGTATGGAGAAGCGGCGAAGCCGAATTCTTGTATATGAACAAATAGGATCGTGAGCGAATAGCTCCGGTCCTTTTTTTGTGCAGCAGGAAATGCAGTTGGAAAAGTGAACATTTTATCCGCTTTTCCTTTATGGGATATAATGTAAGATGTAGATTGAGCCATGTATAGCTATTCATTTTAAAATAGAACGGAGTGATCATCTGGATGAGCATTTATGAGGTGGATGCATATGTGAGAAGCATCGAGCTTGATAGGAACCGGATTCCCTCATATCAGCAATATCCTTTCAATCTGGGGGCAGTCCGGAGTTTGCACAGTCTGAAGCTCCACCCGAAGGTAACGTATATCGTCGGGGAGAACGGAATGGGCAAGTCTACATTGATGGAAGCTGTGGCTGTTGCCTGGGGATTCAATCCTGAAGGAGGCACGAAGAACTTCAATTTCTCGACACAAGCGACACACTCTCCGCTGCATGAGTATATCCGGTTGGTTCGAGGCAGGAATAAACCCCGGGACGGGTTCTTCTTTCGGGCGGAGAGCTATTATAATTTGGCGACGAATATAGATGCGCTGGATCGAGAGTTCTCAGATGCCCCGCCTATAAAAGATTCTTACGGCGGGAAGTCGCTGCATGAGCAGTCGCACGGCGAATCTTTTTTTGCCACCTTCATCCACCGGTTCGGAGGACGGGGGCTCTATATACTGGACGAGCCGGAGGCCGCCCTGTCCCCGCTGAGGCAGATGGCCATGCTGTCGCGGATTCATGAGCTGGTAGAGCGGAATTCGCAGTTCATCATCTCCACGCATTCCCCGATTCTTATGGCGTATCCGGATTCGATCATGTATAATCTGTCGACCGAAGGGATGGAGGTCACCTCACTTGAAGAGACAGACCATTACATCATTATGAAAGAATTCCTTAATCATAAGGATAAAATGCTTCGCGAGCTGTTCGATTAATGAAGAGCAGACTCAGCTGAGAATGGGGTGCTCCCAAAGTCCAAGCTGTCCCTTTGCTGGAATGAACTCAGGGAGCAGGGTCATATCCTCAACTTCCCAAGCGAAATGATCCACCCTGTAATCACCGAACAGGTAGTCATTACCTTTAACCTCTTGACCCTCCTCCAATACTGCGGATTCCCCGCTATTCTCGGTAACCCGGTAACAAGTCACAAGACGGCAAGTTGCCAGGATTACGCCAGTTGGCAGCTTCGTCTCGGTATATCCATGCTTGGCAAGGACTGAGAATACAGGCTCGTCACGGCAAGCTGCCTTGTCCGTTCTTAAGCTAGCGTGAATAGCGAGCGGTCCGCGGTAACGTGTTCTCCATGATCTTGTCTCATATTTGATTTCCCCGAGAACAAAGAGGCTTGCCCAAGGCTGAATCATCGACAGTACCTTCAAGAAATTATCCCCTCTCATTTTAGCTTTTTGTTTAGATTACCCTATAGTTAGTGAAGCACACCTGTCGTCTATTAAGAAATTGATAGTGCAAAATAATAATGTGATTAACCATTAATGGTATAAATAGGAAAAAGCCCTCGATTAGAGGGCTTGTGTCGCATATGCAGGGACGTAAGACAAAGGCATAGCAGCCAATGTTCACATTTAATAGTAAAATCGTTTCGTATTCGCGTACAGCATGGTCTCCGCTTGCTGAGGCGTGATTCCATGGATCGCCCCGTAAGCTGCAATGACCTCTC
>RCUH01000907.1_pt1 | contig 25313 bp, 23 predicted proteins | sample 2166191 | NCBI WGS metagenome assembly RCUH01 (sample SAMN09932848, study PRJNA488358) | compost metagenome | feature: garden; material: soil; isolation source: compost soil in an enriched community after 214 h of incubation | place: Germany: Experimental Botanical Garden Goettingen | collected...
GTTGAAGCGTTTACAGAGCCTACACCCCTGACAAATAATTCAGCATCACTTCCAGGCTGACCTGCTGCGGCAATGGACTGTAGCCCGGGTACCGTCCCCTGCAATGCTTTCCCAATCGTCGTAATCTGTAGATTATCCAATTCTTTGCCACTTACCGTCGCTACGGATCCTGTGTAACTTGATTTTTTTGCAGTAGTATAACCTACGACGACGGTCTCCTCAAGTGTATGATCCACAGACTCAAGTTCAATAACCACTGGAGAATGATCTATGACCAAGGTCTGACTTGTATACCCCACAAAGGAAATTGTAACTGTAAAGGGCAATTTCTGTCCGGTTACAAATTGAAACCTCCCAAATTTATCGGTACTTACATGATGGGTTACATCCTTTAGACTTAAGGTTGCACCAGAAAGAGGCTTTCCGGTAGCAGCGTCCTGTACAACACCACTGAGTACAGCATTTATAATAGATTTTGTTTGCTCCTGTGCGAAGGAAGGCACCACGGCCCCGCTCCCAGCTAATGAAAGAAGCAAATAAAACAAGCTTGATTTTCTCATTGTTTTTCTTTTTGATGTTTTTTTTGTTCTTTACTCGCCGTAGATTTCCTTTAATTTCTGTAATAGGGCATCGCCTTTAATGTTTCGGGCAACGATAATACCATGCTCATCGATAAGTAGGTTGCTTGGGATAAAACGGACACCATACAGAGCAGCAGCTTCGGTATCCCAAAACGAAAGATCAGAAACCTGAGTCCAATCCAGTCCATCGTCCTTAATGGCTTTTAGCCAGTCTGCTTTTTTCTTATCCAGTGATACGCCAAATACGCTAAATCCATGGCTTCTATATTTCTGGAAAGCTGCAACAATATTGGGATTTTCCCGACGGCAAGGACCACACCAGGCGGCCCAAAAATCAAGCAGCACAAATCCTTTACCAAGATGCTCACTGAATCGTATTTTATTTCCATCGGGACCAGTAGACACAAAATCTAAGGCTTTATTACCCGGCAATACGGCACGCTGTTTTAAGATTAAATCTTTCAAGATGCGTACATATTGTGTTTGTTGCAATGAGACATCCAGCAACTTTATATGCTCTTCGAGCTCATCCGGAGACAGATTATAGGAATAGTTGCGGAACAATGCATACGCAGCGACAATAGATTTGGGATCTGCTTCAATAAACTGCTTGGCAGTATACTTACGTTGCTCTTTATTTGCGCGCTCAAAATAAGCTTGAGCTTTTGATCCTCTCACGGTAGCATGATCGCCATTTTCTCCAGACTGGATGAGCACTTCAATTGGAGCATCCTCCAAGAAAAGTTGGACGGGATAACCTTCTTCATTCAACTTCAGACCATAGAGTTCGGGTAACGGCACTTTAGTCCCAAAACTAAATCGACCGTTGTGGACCGAGGCAGAATCAATCGTTTTAAATACTTTATTATCGTATTGTTGAAGATATATTTTACCTTCTTTCAATCCTTCTATTTTTCCGGTTAAACGTAGCGCTGCTACTTTTTGAGCCGATGCCTGTGTGGCAAGAAACAGCATCGAAACAGTAAATAATGTTAGTTTATTTTTCATCTATTTAAATTATTTAGGAGTGTTTATTTTAATTGATATAAATGGAATCGTTTATCTTCTTATCCCAGATTGAAGAACCTGTCCAAGCAAGACCGCATTAAAAAAGCTGCGTGCATTGCCAAAGGAAATACCTCGGAATAAGGGATCGTCAACAAAATATACAATACGTCCATTCCCACTATTTTCTACGAGAATACTGGCTGTACCTGCGATTTTCTTTTGATTTTCGGCCGATGCGTATCCATTTAATAAGGGAGACTTGCTATAAATTGCAACATTATTATAGGCCTGGTCACCCAGCTCAACAAAAAGAGTGTGATTGCGGTAAACAGGCTTTGTTTTCTGTATGTAACCATAACCGATCGGATGAGTTATGTCAATTTCAGTGTTAAAATAGGTTCCACCGATACGTTTTGTTCCTTCCCTACCTTGGGCGGAAGCATAATCAAAACGTTCCTTTGTTTTCGTTGGTTTTCCCTCTTTCGGCACCACACTATCGCTCCTCCCGTCAAGAAATTTAAAAGAAGCAATCTTCTGTTCTGCAAGCCATTGTCCCGTACGTCCAAAAGCAATTAACGTTCCTCCATTTTTTACCCAAGCTTGAATACGTTCAATAGCGGCCGAACTCAATCCGGTGTACTCACCGCTAGCCATGACAAGTACTTGGTATTCCTCGAGGTTTACACGACTGAACTGATCAATATTTAACCGTAAGATGGGCTGTTCCAATTGGCGTTCAAATGTATACCACACTTCACCGGCCTCATAAGCACTAATCCCATTTCCGGTTAAAAGTAATGCATTTTGAGGTGCGAGGCTTTTAAATCCACTACTTCCGAGATCTATTCCCTTTCCGCTGTATCCCGTGGAAGCGGATTCAATCGTTATATTTCCTCTTTTATTCAATTTTTGTAAGAAATCAAATAATTCATCCGCTGAGATAGGCTGGCCTTGTATGGGAATCAACAGGCTTCCATAATCAAATCCTATTGTCCTGCCCTGATCAGACAGTTCAAAGGGACTACTAGTGGACTTCACAAGAATTCCACGTTGTAGCAATTGGGATAACAACCAAGCTGCTCCCTCCTGCCGCCAATCTACGAGATAAGCATAATTGCTCCTCGTCAGGGCAATAGCGGGTGGATTAGTAACAGAACTCTGATCAGTTTCTCCGTTGTCCAACCCTTGTTTTAGACTAGCATAAGAGAACCCATAGAGGTAGGCAATGGAATTGCCCGAGCCATCATAAAAAACGCTGTCCACATAAGTTTTGGTTTCGTCAAAGATGACTCTGACCAGCCGATAGTTTGCCTGCGCTGTCGGAATAATGATGGAAGTTCCTTTCTCAAAATCTTTACCATCTACCTTACGGTCACGATTGTTCGTTAGGTAGCGGATTTGATGCCTGGCAAGAAGTTCTTTGAAATGTGCCGCAGTGTTATTATTATACTTTAGATCCACCAAGTAACCTTTAACTGGATCTTTTTGGGCCAATTCGAACGCGGACTGGAAGAATCTCAGTTGATTTTCCAGAAGTGTCGTACGATGATCAATAGATGCTGTAATGCTCCCCAAGGCTATTCTGAAGTGGTTTCGAATAGCAAAGGGGTAAGTTAGATCACCATTGCTTGTTTTTTGAAAGAGGCCCCGTGGACTTGCTTGCTCAAAGAGGATTCCTAGGCTTCCGACATGATCAGGATAAGTAGATCCATAGGTTGGATTAATATTATCAAATTGTTCTTTGGTGAAATAAAAAGATCCTATTTCATCCAATGCCTTCGCATAATAAGTAGCAAATTTCTGATTTAGCTGATATGTACTTTTAGGGACTAAGGGAGATTCTTGAGCATCGGTCTTTGTGGGTTCGAAGAAGAAGGAAGATGCTGCTCCCATCTCATGGAAGTCGCCTTGAAAATGGGGCAGCCAATGTTGAAAGTAGCTGACACGCGCCTTACTTTCGGGATTTACCTGATTGATCCAATCGCGGTTTAAGTCAAACCAATAGTGATTTGTTCGGCCTCCGGGCCAAACTTCGTTGTGCTCTCTATCCAGAGGGCTTCCGTTTGGTGGAAATGCTACATTAGCATTGACCCAATTGACATAACGATCATAACCATCTGGATTACGGACTGGGTCTATAAAAAATATTCCCTTTGCAAGTGAGGTCGCAACAGCTGGGTCTTCGGCAGCTGCTAGGTAATAAGCGGTTAAAATAGATGCTTCGGCAGCTGAGGTTTCGTTACCGTGCACACTAAAACCCAAAAATACCAATGCGGGCTGTGCCTCATTAGATACGATCCGGTTCTCTTTTGCTTTGTTAATCGTTTCGATATGCTGTTGACGAATTTGTTCACTATTACGGATGTTGTCGGGTGAAGAAGCTTTCAGCACGACCAGCGGTCTCCCTTCCCAGGTACGACCAATCGTATCTATCTTTATCCGGCCGGAACGTTGCTCAAGTATCTTAAAATAATCAACAATCTGGTCATAACGGGTATGACTATGACCGATTTGATGATTGAAAAATTGACTTGGCGTGGGGATGTTTGTCACAAAACGGCTTCCTGCCGGAAAATAATAATCTTTCTCCAAGTTTTGCCCAGCGGATTCATTTTGAAACACTTTGGGCACTGAGCCCTCCTGGGCAGAAGCAAAAAGAATACTGTTCCACAGAAAAAAAAGCAATAGCGAGCACTGGAAAAATACTTCGTATTTTTTCATAGGGATGAATTAGTTTAATAAGTGAATACTGACAAGTAGGATGATGCTACTTGTGGCATGATTGATAATAAGAGAATCACTATCCTTTACTATCAATTAAAAAAGTCTAGAAGAAAAAATTTAAGCGCAATAGCGCATTCGAAATGGAGTAAGGTTAAATCGAATGTTTTTCATGTTGTGAATGACGGAAAAGGTTGATCTTTGTGGTTTCATTTGAACTTTGTTTTTGTTAGGTTGTATCGCTGCCAACGCCAATTGATAAACGATTTGATCACAAATATAAAACATCTTACTGATAAATACTACTAAACAAGTAGTCTTTTTTACTTTTATCAGGAATCACGATTTTGTGACAAGGATATCATCGCCCAATACACCTAAGACGCTGGACCAAGGATAGCTATAAACTTTTCGAGATACTTACATTTATCCGAAGCAATGGTAATCATTTCCTTTAGATTATTATTCGTGGTTTTTAGGATTTCAACAGAGGTGAGTTTATCATTTCATTGTGAAAGCGCTCCAAGTGTGAGGTACGTTGCCCAGATACTGGCTGCTAGAGCGAACAAGAGACTGTACCAGAGAATATCTATTGGCCTTCTGATCTTTATCAAAAAAACTATGACAAACATCAATGGGCAAACTGTGATAAAAATAAAGATAATTGTCGCTAAAGTCTCGAAAATATCTTGACTATAATTCATAAGCAATAACATGATCCCGACATAAAACAGCCAGACGACGAGCGGTGAAATAAAGCACAACAGCAATCTCCAAAGTAATTTGAGCTTAAAATGATCCGGGATGGCCCTGCGATAATTTCTATATAATAAATAACATATCCCCGCCAGACATAGGACCAGAATTACTAACTGCAAATAGATATTAAAAATGGTGTCAGAACGGGTGTTGATATTTGAAGAGGATTGGAGTTTATCATGGTTATAGTGTTTGATATTGATTGTTTCTCCATTAACAAATGTCTTTATGACCTTATCGGCACTGATCGTGTCCCTGATTATCCAGGTGGAGTCTTCCAATCCCATCTTATAAAATCCTTCAATGATAGTCTTACCTCCTTTTGTCCTGATGAACCGTCCATCAAGTCGCCCACCATTAAATCTTAAAGAATCACTCCCCTCTTCAGTATTGACTGTGAGCAAAGTTATTTTTCCGGGCGAAACCAGGCTAGCACTATCTGCTATACGATGTAAAACGGCAAGATCAAGAGTTTTGACCGATTGATTCTTATTGTAGTCATCGTTCCGCTCAGGCCTACTGGTAGATCGATAATTTATTTTGACAACAAGTAAGGAATCTCTATTATAAAATTCGAATTCATCATCGAAATTAAGATGCTGGATTGTCGGATCTTTTAACAGTACATACTGCGGCTGATCAAAAGATTGGATATATCTTTGCTGGCTGGTAGCACAAAAAGAGAAAATTGCGACAGCTGCGCTAAAATATGTGCTCAATCGCGTCATTAAGACTGGATTGACGGACTGTTGCGCCCTCCTTTTTGTGTAAAACCATGCCAACAATATCATGGGTAATGCGATCAGATCCGAAAGATCCACGGTTCTTCCAATACCAAAGTAGGGCTTCATAAATTGTATGATAACCGAGGAATATTCACTTTTCCAAAAGACAAATAAGACTGCTGTGGATATAAAAACCGTTAATTTTTGTTTGGGGAAGATAGCGGACCAGAAAATAGGGAAAATAAAAAGTCCACTGAAATCAGATAGTTTTCAGGTAAACGTATTATGGAATACCGCTTTCAGAAAAAAATCATTGATAATTAATAGAACAAGAAAAAAAATAAAAAGCGGCGAAACAAGATGCTTTAGGCGTTCAGACATACTTTAGCGTTTACGTTTTCTATTGATACTTATTATGCAATTTGGTAACCCAAAGACTACAGCAGTTGCGAAGACCATTTTTACAATAGATATGGGGATATTGTTTAAGATTGGGAAAGTGTGATTTTCGGAAAATAACGGCAAAAATAAAATGGTTCATTCGACCATTAACATCCCATCGGGGTTTTAATAATAATTAATTTGGTTACTTTTTGTCCATTGTCTTTCCGCTTACCTACGATTCGTAAGAAATATCGACTTATACTTATGGCACAAGGATATTCACGTGGAGAATTTGTTTTTTCCAAAAGTTTAAACCAATCCTCTCCACACTGCTCTTTTACTGTTTGTTTCAACTCATCCATCGAGACTTCGGGAAAGGTATTATAATCCTCTTCGGTGTATTTATCACCTACAAATTGCCCGTTTGAATTTTGTTTTAACGACTTCCAGTTGGAATTAAAATGCTCCCAATCAATAAGATCACAGTGAGGCCCTTCATTCATAATGGTTACACTCGTTTCATAGCGTTGCTCAATGTTCAAACCGATAAGTTGCTCGCTCGAAATGGATATGGTACGTCCTTCAATGGTTTCTCCAACTTCAGCTTCGATCTCAGCAGTATCTTTTTGAATCCGTTCCATTTTTTCTGCATCAAAAATAGCCATGCCATTAATGACTACTACAAGTTCATTGAATTTCACTTTTGTAGTTGCATTAGATTCATTGGTGGTATGTACAGCGGATAGGTCCACGCTATCGCTCCCTCCCAGCTGCATATTCTTATTTTCAGTCAGTAGAACTCCTGCAGTATCTTTCTTTTCGTCACCGGTGACAACTGCATGTTGTGGATCAGTTTGTTTTTTGTGTTCTGTTTCGTTTCTGCAGCTTAAAGCCATTAGCGCGAGTATAGTAAGCGTAATATTTTTCCACATGATAAAGTCGTTTTAAAATCCAGAACGTCCACAATGAATGGTACTTTAATTGATATCTATTTTATTGTTTAACTCAGCAGTGTAATAAGTAAATTGCTTGCTTCTCTCATTACCGAGCTTTTTAAGTGTATAAGCTTTTACAATTATGGTATTCTGGTTGATCCATCTGATATTTTCCACCGCCCAGTTTTCGGTTTGAAAACTACTGCATTCGGAAAGACGAATCCGAAATGGAGTTCCTTTTCGCACGTCAAGAATTCCTATAAAACAGCTATTAGGTGCATACACCTCATTGTAGTAATATGCCAGAAACCGTCCGTCAGGGGATGGAATAGGAATTTCAACAGCACCATCACCTACCGAAGCAATCCTATGCTGGCTACCCTCAATGCTATCCAACAAAACCAAATCGCTAAAGCCCAAACTTTCGGCAACAGAATGGCTTACCAAAATATGCATTTTCAGCTGTGGAAAATAGCCGTTATACTCCCAACCCCGGAATCCATCTCCTTGGCCTGCTGAGGAATCATACTTTTTAAATTTTAACTTACCTTTTCCTATTGGAATCACGAAATTTTTCTTTTCAATTGCAGGTGTGATATTAACAATGGAATTGGAACTGAATGCCTTTTCATAATTTTCTGCTGCCGCTGTCTTGAAATTTATTTTAGGCAAGCTGTCGTACCGATCTCCATAGCCGACGGTCAGATTTTTATCGGACTGCCCGTAAACAAGGCTTATGGAAAAAAGAATAATAAAAATCAATTTCATATTTATTTCTCGATTATGTGTAGCAAGAAAAGTTTTCTTGATACTATTTGACAAGCAGATTTATAACTTCCTAAAAGGATTAAAAACCAATTCGATATAAAGGTAACTTACATAACAACAAAAGTTAAAGGCTATTTAATATTTGTTTATAGCTATTTATGATTCGCAGCTTCATAAGCTTTTTTTGCTTCGCGGTGGCATGAGTCATTGTATCAGCAAATTTGACGGCAATCTAGTATATATTAGGCTTCTATCTACCCGTCTAACAGATATCAAAAAAATAGTCCTACATGTGCTGTGCATTGCTTGGTACAGCCAGAAAATTCAAGGGAGAAGAAATTGGAGCTCTTTTTGCCATTAAAATTTAACGAATTTATCCTATCTTTAATATTCAAATATTTAAATTTTATGAAGGCACATACGTACGAAACACAATCGACAATTACTCCTGAAAAAGCATTAGACTTCTTAAAAGAAGGCAATCAACGCTTTGTCAATAATCTAAAAGCAAACCGGGATCTACTCGAACAGGTAAATGCTACTCGTGAGGGTCAATGGCCATTTGCTGTGGTGTTAAGCTGTATCGATAGCCGCACTTCTGCTGAACTTATATTTGACCAAGGTTTGGGTGATATTTTCAGTATCAGAATTGCAGGAAATTTTGTCAATCAAGATATTCTAGGCTCTATGGAATTTGGCTGTAATGTTGCTGGATCTAAACTGGTTGTCGTTTTAGGCCATACCAAATGTGGTGCTTTGAAAGGTGGATTGGATGCTGCACAAATCGAAAAAATGGGAATGGACAACTTGAACCATTTAGTTAATCATTTTGATCCTATTATCAATGAAGTGATTGATGAGAATGAAGAGCGTTCATCCAAAAATAGCGTATTGCTGGAGAAACTCAACCAACAGAATATTAAACATGCAATTAAAGATATTCGCAGACAAAGTTCAACACTTCGTAAACTTGAAGAAGAAGGTAAGATCAAGATTGTTGGTGCCAATTATGATGTTGAAACAGGAAGTGTAAATTGGTTATAAGCTTATTTCAAACAATGTGATTACTCTTTTGAGGATCAAAATTTGAGGGCTTATTCAAAGAACTGTACAGCGTAACACGAAGACATGGGTTATGCTATAAATATAAAAAGGCCGTTTGGAAAGTATCCAAATGGCCTTAAATTACCTTGTATTCCTACTATTTATTTCAGATAATTTTCAATATCAACAAGCTGGTATTTGGGACTTCTCTGCATGAATTCATCCAGAAAAGCACTATGGGTAGCTCCCATTATTATAAGAATTCGATCATCGTTATTGACTGGTATCTGGTTTAAATTGGAGAATATCCGCAGATTTCGTCTATAAAATTTGCTGGCTTCATCTGCCCCTTCGAAATTGCCTTTTGTACTGTTGTGAGTTAATATATCAGCATTTAGATTTATAAATTTTTGGAAAGTCGCTTTGCAATTAAATAGCTTCAATTTTTCTAGCACAGAAAGGTTTTCTGCGGCCATAAATTCTTTAAGAATACTGGCGTTGTATTTTTTTGAGGTTATACTGTCTACCTGATTTTCCAATTCATTCCCTATATTATAGTTATAAGCTGCGGTCTGCTGCTCATCGATACCATATATTTTGTTTACGCCAGTCATTTTACCAATTTCGTAAGCAATTAAGGCGATCTCCCCTCCATATTTTGGTGTATAATCTTTAGTTTCCTTAAAACTTCTGTAGTCTGCGTTCAATTCCTCATTTTTGGTTGGAAGTACTTCCACACAAATTATTGTCGGTTTGAATTCCGCCAGCATCTTTGCTATTTTATAAGCCTCATTCTTATTTTTGTCATCCTTTTCATTAAATTTTACTTTATGTGCATCAGGTGTATATGTCATGTGAAAAGTCGCAAAATTTAAGACTTCAATTTTTTGCGCATAAACTTTTCCAAAAAGGATTCCACAAAGCAATATGAGGATGATTTTAAAATTCATCCCTTTTGCTCTGTTAGATAATTGAATCAACTGTACTGTATTTTTCAGGCTTTTCATGTGTTAGTTTGTTCTTATTGATTCAAAAATATCACAGTTTGCTCGAATAAAAGCTACACTTGGGTGTAGTTTTATAGGTTGGCCGATGTGGGATAGCTTAGCTCACGCCTTATTACGAATGAAAGCTTCTAGAACAGCTTTAATATGCAAAAAGACAAATTATGAAAAAATTAATACCTTTGAGCACTATGCTCCAAGTAACCTGTGCGATTATACAACACGCTAATAAAATTCTGATTTGCCAACGCTCAGCGTCGATGAAGCTACCATTGAAATGGGAATTTCCGGGTGGGAAGATCGAAGCCGAAGAGTCAAAAGAAGACTGCTTACGCAGGGAGATCAAAGAGGAGCTCAATATTGATGTTACGATACATAAAGCGCTCACGATGGTAGAGCACCATTACGCCAAATTCTCGTTACAACTCTACCCTTTTGTATGTAGTCTACATTCGGGTGAAGTCGATGCACTGGAACATACGCAAGCGATATGGGTAGACGCAGCCGAGCTAAAGAATTACGACTGGGCAGAAGCAGATCTGCCTATTGTGGATGAGTTTTTACGCTGGAAACAATTTGACTAATTTGTCGTCACCCATTCCTTATCTTAGGTTATATATTCCCACAGAATATAGTTCTCTGTTTTCAATTCAAGGCCCTTCATTCTGGTTGGTTCGCCCTTATTAAAATCGAACTCATTGATATAACCGACCTCTGGTTTTACATTTAGCTTTTTAGTCCAGATTTGATCAAGACCTTCTGTCGTCATAAACGTTCGATATACCTTAGAAATCGTACCTTTCGACCATCTAGTCTTTAAACCTAGGAGTTTATTTTTTTAATCTAGAACTATAGCTGAATCAAAGAAAATTGAATAATTTTAGATGGTAAACAAAAGACCTAGGGACGATAAAAAATTATGGAAATAGAACAATATATCAGTACGCTTTCGCAAACCGAACAACAAGCGATTAATCAATTCCGAAAAGTAATATTAGAAAATGACAAAGCTGTTTCTGAAAGTTTTGGAAAATTCATGTCTAATCCCAATGCGATCAGTTATAATGAACAGGGTGTTTTCAAATATGGACTTACAGTTGCTAAAAACTATATTTCATTCCACTCGTTGGTGATGTATTCCAACCCCCAACTCATGGATGAGCTAAAATTAAAATTGCCCAAAGCCAAATTCCAAAAGGGCTGTATTAATTTTAAATCGTTGGATGAATTTCCGGAATCAATTTTGGTAGACCATATGCAGATATCCTCCAAAATAGATTTCAGTCCAGTAATAAACCGTTACCTGAAAAAGAAGTAAAGCACATGCGAATTTATAGATTGACAAAAACTGGGGGATGTGCTCAGTTTGTCCTTTTATTTGATATATGATCTGAATTGGAAAAGAAGCGTATTGCCTATCCCTATTTGCAAACAAAATGCATCAAATTTATATTGGAGTAAACTATGATAAGGTCGACAGGCAATGTAAAGAAGATTATCAGCAATATCCTAACACAGCCCATTCTTTGTAGGATCATTGGTGTACTAATGGTCCTATTTAACGGTTTAATTACTTTTAGTGATATTCATACCCTCTATCAATATCATTTTTGTAAGAGTTGCTACTGGTACGAGATGGAGCTGGAGTCTATTCTTTATTTCAGAATAACTATTGGAACCATCAATATATTACTGGGAATGGCATTAATAACACTAAAAATTAGGTCCTGGTTGTTGGTTTTGATTATCTACATATTAATATTCAACATTAGCTTCGAATTAGAAAAGATAATCCATAGGGTAGAAAATTGGTGATCCTCAGGAGTCTTCGTGCGTAGGAGATAATACTCAACTTGTATCAGATTATGCTATAGTATTTGGAGGAAGATCTTTTCCTATATTGCCGCACGAAATCCGTATAAGAATGGAACCCAGCAATATATTAAAAATATATAGGAAAAGTGATCGAAATATAAAGTATGCAGCCAGCAGCCGAGAGAAATCAGGGACTAAATATTCTGCAAATTTCACTATCAATGGATTTATATTCGTTTGGAAAAACAGTCAAGGCTTATCTTTATTCCCTGCTATATATCCTACAATGGGTAAACACATAAAACATAACAGCTTCCCTCGAACTGACAGAGGGAAGCTGTTATCCGATTGTTATAGATTGTTTCTCAAATATCCTTGAAAGTTATCTTGAAACTGCAGGCCATTGCCTAATCTAAATTTACTTAATTTGCTATTTAGCGCTAATCCCCACAATATAAATTCGGTCAGGAAATACCGATCTTCCGTCTTCGTTTCTGGCTGATATTGTTGTATCAGCGTTTGGATAGGTGTCATTTGATCTAATAAGCTCTCATAATCCGCATCAGTAAGCTCATCGGAAAGCTCAATACCCTCCGATTCCGAAAACCAACGAACGATATCATCATAGGGATAACGCTCGTTTTCCTTTTCCAGCTTCTCAATTTTGGGAAACAAGATCGGAAAGATACTTTTTACTGCATTTTCGATCAACTGCAACGCCACAGTAGCAGCCCCCTCCTGTTCACCTTCGTAAACCAGCTCCACCTTACCGGTTATAGCCGGTACGATACCCATAAAATCACTCAAGCGCACCGCAGTCGCTTTTGTTTTGTTTCTAAGCATACGCAATTCGGCTGTGCTTAACAGATTTTGAAATGCCGTGATGCTCATCCGCGCACTGACACCACTTTTTTCATCAACATATTCGCTATTTCGGGCTTCAAAACTGATCTGCTCAATTAATTCACGAGCCAACTCAGGAACATATATTCGCTCCTTCTGTGCAGCTTCCAAATTGGCCTCTTGGGCCGTAATTGCCTTGGCCACCTCAACGGATGCAGGGTAGTGTGTTAATATCTGTGATCCTATCCGATCCTTCAACGGCGTCACAATACTTCCCCTATTGGTATAATCCTCTGGGTTTGCAGTGAACACAAACTGTACATCTAATGGTAGACGTAATTTAAATCCACGAATCTGAATATCCCCCTCCTGCAAAATATTGAAAAGGGCCACCTGAATCCTAGCTTGAAGATCGGGCAGCTCATTAATCACAAATATCGAACGGTTTGCCCGTGGAATCATTCCAAAATGAATCACACGATCGTCTGCATAACTCAATCGCAGATTAGCGGCTTTGATAGGATCTACATCACCGATTAAATCTGCTACTGTCACATCAGGTGTGGCAAGTTTCTCCGCAAAACGGTCGCTTCGATTAAGCCAACTTATTGGGGTGTCATCGCCGTTTTCCTTCAGTAATTCCTGCGCGTAGCGCGATATAGGGTTAAATGGGTCATCATTGATCTCCGAACCTTGTACCACAGGTACATATTCATCCAGCAGATTAACCATAAGTCTAGCCAGGCGTGTCTTTGCCTGACCACGAAGACCTAGGAAATTAATATTATGCTTGGAGAGAATAGCTCTTTCGAGTTCAGGAATAACGGTGTCCTCATAACCATGTACACCAGTAAAAACGGTTTCGCCTTTGCTTATTTTTGTAATCAGATTCTGACGCAATTCTTCTTTTATCGTCTTAGGTTTGTAACCTGATGTTTTCAATGCGCCAAATGTTGTAATCTTCGTATAATCCATATTTTCCTAGTGATGAGGCGCAAACGTTGCGCAAGATGATATCCTATTATCGATAAACGATGTGTTTATCGTATTCTTTTTTTGCGATTTTCTTCGTAATCTTCAAAAATCATTCCGCCCAAATCTCCAAGTCCTGTGTAGTATGCTTTGCCTTGGTTTGAAGCTGTAAATTCGTTGACAAATTGCTGCAGATAAGGATCTGAAGTGATCATAAAGGTGGTAATGGGTATCCCCAGCTTTCGGGCTTGTGCTGCCATGCTATAGCACTTGCTGGTAATAAAAGGATCCAAACCCATCGGATTCTTATAGTAAGTGCCATCAGGCATATTTAAACAGCTCGGCTTTCCGTCAGTAATCATAAAGATCTGCTTATTGGCATGCCGTTTTCGTCTGAGTATATCCATCGCCAACTGAAGGCCAGCGACAGTATTGGTATGAAAAGGTCCTACTTGCAGATAAGGCAGATCTTTGATCGCTATCGGCCAAGCGTCGTTACCGAAGACAATGATGTCAAGAGAGTCTTTGGGATAACGTGTAATGATGAGCTCTGATAAGGCCATGGCCACTTTCTTCGCTGGTGTGATCCGGTCTTCACCGTATAGAATCATACTATGGCTGATGTCAATCATCAACACCGTACTCATTTGCGATTTAAATTGCGTATCCTCTACAACCAGATCATTTTCTGATAAGCTAAACTCTCCTATCCCGTGATTGATCTGTGCATTTTTCAAGCTCTCGGTCAATACAATTTTCTCTAGGTTGTCTCCAAACTGAAAGCTCCTAAAATCGCCCATATTTTCGTCGCTCCGCCCCTGATGATTGGTTTTATGGTTACCTGACGTTCCTTTTCGCATCTTTCCGAAAATCTGATCTAATGCATTCTGTCGCAAAGCTTTTTCCAGCTTGGAGGTAAGATCTACACCGCCATCACCGCCAAAGCCCAATTTTTCTCGGATATATCCTTTGTTCTTGAGATCCGCAATGAAATCGTCGATCGTATATTCTGGAGTGGTTAATTTGAACTCTCTGTCCAGTTGTCGCAGCCAATCAATAGCCTCATCAAAATCACCAGCAGTATGTGTAATCAGTTCTTTGAAAATAGTAAATAATTTATCAAAAGGCGTCTGAAACGGCTCGGCATATTGTGTGAAGAGAAAGCCCCTATTTCGTTTCGTGCTGTCCATGCATTTGTTATATTAAGGATGAAGAAGCTATCTATCTATAGACATCGAAATCGCTTCATAGGATAAATTTACGAAATAATAATTCTTATAAAGAGTCACATATCCAAAATTTCGCCCCGATTATGCCAATCACAACAACGGATCAATGTTTATCTTTTTCACTAATTCATTGACTTGTTCCCGATGTTTTCCCCGCACATTGTCAATTGCCAAGGTGCCCCCTAGTATAAGCATTTCCTTGTGCTGAAAGCGTTTCCCTAACCTGTCCTCAAGCATAACTTTCTCCATGCTTTGGGCAATGCCGATTTCCTCTAAAAAGTTATTGGGATGACCTGCAGTACAGATGACTATTCCATATTTGACTATTTTCATTTTAGGCAAGTCTGGCTTTTGTCCATAGGCATAGCCAACCGAATATACCCGGTCAAACCAACCTTTCATCATTGCCGGACAATCGCTCCACCAGACCGGATAGAGAAAGATAATACAGTCAGCATTTTCAATTTTTTGCTGCTCTTCAATCACATCCCTAGGAACTGGCAGCGCTGTGTCTGCATTCCCTTCTCTTTGGTATTCCGTTGCGGTCATAATACCCTGAAAATTATTTGCATATAAATCAGAAACTTCAACATTCCATTTTTGGGCTGCCAATATATTCTTCAGATGGTTGAATATATCAAAAGTATAGGATTTCTCGCTCGGATGACTGTAAACAATTAAAATATTCATAATGATACGATTAGAATTACATTTTCTTTTGCGAATCTTGTCGGAACTTCGAATCGCTTTGTTTAATCAAAACGAGATTGGCAATGGAATACTCATAACAACCTATTATTCAAAGCAAAGGTCAAGGCCTCATTCATATTGCTTACGCCCAATTTTTCAAATAATTTCCGCCGATGAAATTTCACCGTATCGATTGAAATGAAGATCTTCTTGGAAGTTTCGTAGATAGTAAGTCCGCGATGATAATAACGTAAAATTTCGATTTCACGTTCTGTGAGATTAATTTTTATACGGGCGATCCATTTACCGGTCAATAGGCCAAGCTCCCACAATAAATCAGAATGAAGTTTTTCTATGGTTACATTTCCTGAAGATACATTTGAAGATAGAGATACGATACACATGGCCTTCCATATCTTTCCCTTCTCAGTTAGAAAAAACGGTGTTAACTTGTGATTGATCAAAATATATTTCTTATTTGCATCTTGTATTTGAAAATCATAGGATATAACATGTAGCTTCTGCTCCTCCAATGGAATATTTTCATAGAAATTAAAGCCAGCATTGTTGATCTGAATGAGCATCTGAAAATCCGTCGCAGGGACATATTTCTGGTAAAATCCGTATCCCATCTCAACAACCTGTTTTGAACTTAAACCTGCCAGAAACAACGGATTATCTGAAACAAATTCAAATGCTTTCAATTGATAATCTATCACATAGATACTTTGGTAAGTAATACGTGCGAAAGCTTTAACTATTTCTATATAATCTTTGGTCTGTTCTAAATCTTTTGCTGAAAGACTATCCACCGTATTTTTGGGTGAAAATAAATCGTTAACATCCATGTTCAAACTCTATACTTCAAAAATAAATAAAACTACACTCAGGTGTAGCTTTTATTATGATAATCTGTAATATTTTTGAGCAAAATAGAAATCAATAGGGAGCCAAAAATCTATTGACTACGTGGACAACAATTATCCCTAACCGGAGAGCTTTGGCGAACAACAAACCGAAATATATCATTACAGCCTTAATTACCTTAAAAATGACAAAATGCAAAAACTGTGAAACTAATATCATCTCCAATTTTTGTCCAAATTGTGGCCAGCCTGCGGTCCTAAAAAGGATAGATGCGCACTATATCGCCCATGAGATCGAACACGTCCTTCACTTCGAACGTGGTATTTTATATACTATTCGAGAACTAGTCACCACTCCGGGAAAAAATATACGGAATTACATTTCCGAAAATCGAAGTCGCTTGGTCAAACCTATTATTTTTATTATTGTCACCTCACTAATCTACTCGATTGTAAGCCATTATTTTCATATCGAAGACAAATATATTAGTTACTATAATTCCCGACACTCCACTACAGGCACTATATTTATCTGGATCCAAACCCATTATGGTTATGCCAATATTATGATAGGAATATTTATTGCATTTTGGGCTAAACTATTTTTTAGAAAATATGGTTTCAATCTCTTTGAAATTATCATCCTGTTGTGTTTTACTTTGGGAATGACTATGTTGATATATTGTGTTTTTGCAATAATAGAAGGTATTACCCATATACATCTCATGATGTATGCTAGTAAAATTGCATTCATATACTGTGCTTGGGCAATGGGACAGTTTTTCGATCCCCCTAAAATAGCTAGCTATTTAAAAGCGTTAGTCGCCCATATTTTAGGATTTATAATGTTTATAATAACGGCTTTTATTATCGGTTCGACGATAGATCTTATCTTTCATTGACAATAATAGTTTTCGGATCTATTTATAAAAAGGATAAATCACCTCCGTCTTATAACTTAATTTTTATCAACTGAATTAATAAATGTTACAAAACAATTATTAAAATCCATTTATCAATCGATTGATTAAACAATATTGGATAAAAAATGTAATTTTTTTTCTAGATAATAAGCTCAATGGTTTATATTCATTATTATACAATATAAACCATTATGAGAAAACTTTTAAATTTATTGATTGCCACCTTGGCTCTGGGTGTAGCGTCGTGTAATAAGACACTCATCCCAACGGATGAAAACAGTGAAAATCTAAAACTAAAAGCATCCAGCGCGACGATTACGAATGAATGGCGCCAAAATCCGTACAAACTCAATGTCATTTACTTCGTGCCCAATGATGTCGATTCAATTCCCAACTTTAAAAAACGAATCAGTCGGATCCTTCTTGATGCACAGGAAATGTTTGCCTCGAATATGAACCGTGAAGGTTTTGGTCGCAAATCCTTTGGATTGGATCTGACAAATGACACATTGATCAATATCCACTACATTGCTGGAAAGTTCGGAAAGTCGACCTATCCTTATTCAGGTGGTAGTGGCGCTGTAAAGTCCGAAGTAGACGCCTATTTTGCACAGAACCCCACGTTCAAAAAAAGTGAGCACAACCTGATTATTATTCCTACTTATAATACTGATCCCGCTAATCCAGGAGGACCACCATTTTATGGTACTGGCACGACCTGTTATGCATTGGATTACATAAATCTGGACGCAAAAAACCTTGGAATAGGTGGAGATATTGGCTGGAAAGCGACAGTCTGGATAGGTGGAATGATTCATGAACTTGGCCATGGCTTAAATGCTAGTCATAACCGAATGAACAAGACATTAGCTCCGACTTTAGGTACTGCATTGATGGGATCTGGCAATTCAACTTATGGAATCTCCACCACTTCATTGACAGCTACCACTGCAGCAACCTTTAATAACAGTCAAGTGTTTAGCACTGTGACAAGAAATGACTGGTATGGTGCGGCATCTGCGGAGATCACTTCATTATCCTCAAGCTACAGCAACGACAAAATCATTATTTCCGGAAAATTTACCACAACCAAACCTGTAAATGATATCGTCGTTTGGCATGACAGGGAACCTTTTGGTGGCAATAATGATTATGATGCCGTACAATGGGCGACAAAAATCATTGGCCAAGATAGCTTCAGATTCGAGTGCCCGCTGGCAGATTTTTATGATTTAAATGGAAATTATGAAATGCGTATCGGCTTTATGCATGTCAACGGAAGCCGCTCAACATTAGGTTATGCTTACAACTTTGTCAATAATGTTCCTGATCTCAGCAAAGTTGTCACTCATAAGCTATTGCCAACAACAGGCTGGTCAATCTTAGGCAGTGACAGCAACGAATCTGGTGCTCCCGCAAGCAATGTGTTAGATATGAACAGAAGTACAATCTGGCATACACCATGGTCTTCAGCCCAAACACCACAACCTCACTTCTTCTCTGTGAATATGGGTGCTCTACGGTCGGTAAAAGGACTTGCATTTCGAAACCGCGATAATCTGAATGGAGCGATGAAAGATATTAATATTTATACGAGCACCAATGGTACAAGTTGGACCTTAATTAAATCTGCTCAGCTGAGCAAAGTTTCGGGTTCCTGGATCAATGTTAATCTTGATTCAACAATTAGCACGCGTTATGTTAAAATAGAGTCTGTTAATTCGTGGGGTGATTTCTTCTACTCCCATCTGGCAGACTTCGGGGTCTATTCCAATTAGTCTTATATTGGCTTAAAACTATAGCGGGGTGTCCACAAAGGTCGGACACTCCTATTTTTCTTCGCATCCCCTACAGTTTCTTTTCAAATATTCAATTCCCAGAGCACATTTTAAACAGCTTCCTTTATTTATTCCAGTAATATGAGCCTCAGCCGCTAATGTAGATCTGATGACAATAAAACTAACCCCTGGAATATGAATTTCTATGGATAAATTACTATTTTAGTTATCGTATATCATAATCAAATGATGAAAAGTTTATGTTAGACCAGAGACAAATAAAATACCCTGCAGAGAGCGAAACAGATTATGTTAAAATAAAATGACCGATCTTCAACTATTGGAATTCGAATGCTTAGAGAAAAGGATTCCAGCCACGATGCTTGTATTTATTCCGTTGTTAATATTTTTCACAGGTATCGATATCCTGTTAATAAGCAATTTGTATACTGTGAATGGTGATTTCAAATTATTGGCAGGTACATTCATTTGGACTTTTTATCTTTTTGCAGTCTATCGTAGCTTCTTCTGGAACCTATTTGGAAAGACAAAAGTTCAATTAAAAACGGATAAACTGACGATCGAAAAAAGAGGAACATTTCTCACAAGACCACAACAATATGATTTAAAGAAGGTGAAAAATTTAAAATTAGTCAACTATAAATTCAGTTTTTTGAACTTTCTTGTTTCCCGTGGTAGTTTGATCAATTTACAAACCTATGGCTGTATTACGTTCAATTATGAAAATAAAGAAATAAATTTTGGTGGTGACATTTCAGGAGATAAAGCGCAGGAAATTATTGACATAATTAAAAAAAGAAAAGACCGACTGTAGAAACTCTTTTACCGGGGGGCATGCCTCCTAAAACAACCGAATAGGTGTTAATGGCAAAAAGCACCCTGCGTTAATTTAAAAACTAATAGCAAAAAACAATATTTACGAGAGCAGATAAAAAGGCCGATAATTCTTATAATAAAACTGCTAAAATTCCATTGGAAAGTGATAAAAATAGCGATAACGGACTATAGATATAGGTATCCCGCGAAGCGAATACAGACTGTCTATACTTCTTGAATATACCGACATATTTCAGGTCACCTATAAATCGTAAAAGGAAAATGCCGCTGATCACATACATACCATAAAGCACATAGCGATTTTCGAAAGGAACTTTTACAATGCCAATTGCAGAGAGATTTATCAATGCAAAAAATAATAATCCGATCGCGACAAGTAAAGTTCCCAGTCTACCCGGATTAAACAGTCTTCTCCCATTCAAGTCGGTAGGTATGGTAGCACTGATACCCCACTGACCTCCGAATACCCAAAAGAGGTGAAGCAACGCTAGAGAAACAAAGATATTGGCAATTACTATTGATAATATAAATTCCATTCGATAAATATAATCTTTAAAATATACATCACCTTTAGAAAGTAATTTTTTATTGCATAAACGACAGCAATGCCCCTTGTTGTCTATACATTGAGGCTATTTAAGGAAGTAAGCTAGAAAAAAAGCATACATAAGGTCAGATGTTCACTACATCTTGAAGACATTAAACTTATGGCCATCAGGATCAGCAAAGACAAATCCATAATAGTTATTACCGAAACTGGTCGGTTTTGAAACAATTGTTCCCCCTGCGCTTTCAACTTCATTGGCCCATTTATCTGCTTGTTCTTTGCTTTCTGCGGAAAGCGTGAATATGATCTCATTGCTTATCTGAGAATCGCCAAAATTGACATCTTTTACATTCGATTCCAGTATATTTTTCAGAAAAAAATGAATTATAAAATCATTTCCCCCAAAAAAGAAGCTGACAAGGTCATTAGAAGTATGGGGATTATTGGGTTTAAATCCCAGTACTTCATAAAATTTCTGTGTGCGTTCCAGATTAGCAACCGCCAAATTGGCCCATATCTTTTTAGGTTTCATATTACTTTATTTTTGTACAGTATAAAGTTAGTGGGTTTGACCAGATTAAAGATTGCCCTGTGACAAGTTTTTCTATTTCTCTTGTTTTGTCAAACAAATACACCTTTATATTTTCGCAAAAAAATTAAAGTTATGTTGAGCAATAAGCGCTGGATTGGTAACCGATGATTCATTAATCCGATCTTCGTATAATTCGATTTTTATCAATTTAACATCATTCGGTATTTTATACGTTTCATCTTTTGTATAATTATAACCGCGTACATCTGCCTTTTCCTTACCTGGAATTCTCTTGATTTCCACAAAGTAACGCAGTGTAATGGTATTACCGTACTGTTCACCTTTTTCGAAACGAATTTTTCTGACCTGATTAATCGTATGTCCACTGGAATGAACATTTCCTTGTAGCCGAAATTTTAGCGTCTCTGCAGTTTTGGAAAGCATGAAAATCTGTGGCGTGAGCCGTTCTGTTATTTCGTTACGGCTTGTAAAAGTATATGTTGTACCAGTTTCGGGATTCTCTTTTACCACTCGTTTTGGTACGGTTTGAATAGCAGAAATTTGCAATTTCTGTGTATTGATTTTACAGCCAGCAAATGCTACAAAGGAAATTAAAACCAGAATCTGTTTCATCGCACTATTTTAATCATATTAGATATCAAAAGTAACTAAAGGTATCAAACTAAAATATCCCTGAAAATGATGTTTTTTTTAGGTCTAAAGTTGATTTTTAGACTTGGATTAAGCCAAATCCAACCAATGACATGCACCTGCTGCTGAGATCCTTACGGTCCACCTGGATTCGAGCTTGCACCGATAAGAGTGAATACAGTATGCATAGGAACATTCAGAACAAATCCCCTAAGGTATCTAACTGAACTGGAAAAGAGGCAAATCCGCGCCGGATTCAAAACTGGTGAAATAATTGTAGCCGATGTTGGAAGTTTCTTGGGATAAAGACAAAACTTTTTTTGTTACAATTTTAGAGCAAACAAGATAAAAACTACAGCCGAATCATCCCACTAAAGCAAAAAAACAACGCTTAAAAATGTTCATTTCAATTATTTATTGGCAAAAACAGCTCTGGTATCGCTTTGTATGAATTAAGCACATTGTTCCCAATATTTTTGTATAATAGCTATATTTTTAAAAAATAGCTAGGTAATGTTATCCATCGAATATTATTTTAAAACATATTTTCTACAGCTATGTACGTTTGCCTTTCCATGGGTCAACTCGGAGGAAATAGCCAAGGATATTGTACAAGATGCTTTTATTGTCCTAATGGATAGACCAGAGCTGTTAGAGAAAGGAGAACGTGTTATCAAAAGTTTTCTCTACACCTCCGTAAAAAATATGGCAATGAACACCAAACGACGGGATATGGTATTTGATAAGATACGCAATTCCATCACCGTAGAAGAATCCGACAATCATAATATCCTGGACGATCTTATCAATTCCGAACTGATTGGCGCATTACACCGCGAACTTGACCAATTACCTGAAGGCTGTCAACGAATCTGCCGTTTAATCTACTTGGATGGCATGAAATATGACGAGGTAGCACAGGAATTGGATGTGTCCGTCAACACCGTAAAAACCCAACGCATGCGTGCAATAAACCTTTTGAAAACCAAATTTCTAAATTTAATATTAAACTTCCTTTTGTTTTAAAGATTATTCCTTTTTATTTTTTTTCATCCCGAGTCACCCTTTTTGATTCCTCAAGTTATTTAGCTATTGAATTATGATAGAAACCGATAAAATAGTATTGGCTGAATTGGCTTCATTACTCCTGAAAGATGGACAATTATCTACTGCACAGGAAAATGAGCTAAAACGTTTGTTGGAAAAATATCCTGAGGCAAAGGAAAGTTTACGCCACCGTCTTGCGAATACGGATATCCAAGTTCCATTTGATTTACGCAGCACCGATCTAGATCAGGAGTGGGAAATTTTAAAAACCAAATATAATGAAAGAAAAATTGCTCCAAATTATCGTCGGTGGAATGGAAAATGGAAAACTACTATCGGAGTAGCTGCTGCACTATTATTACTCTTTACTTTTGTTTGGATCTGGAAATCCTATCTAAAACCTATCAATTATCTTATCCCAGATAAGGTCTATGGACAGAAAAATGATGTCCTTCCAGGGGAAAACGGTGCTATCCTGAAGATTAAAGGAAAAGAAGACATTAACTTAATGAATAAACAAGTCGATCAAAGCCTTTCTCAAGGTATCGAATTAAAAGATGGAAAATTACTATACTCACAGCTCAAAACCGAAGAGTCCAACCCGATACACACCTTAATTGTGCCCAAGAGATCTACTATAGCGATAACACTAAGTGATGGTACACGTGTATGGGTGAATTCGGAATCAGAACTGATTTATAAAGCAAATTTCACTGAAAATGAACGGAAGGTAACATTAAAAGGTGAAGCTTATTTTGAAGTTGCCAAGGACACAAAACGACCATTCATCATAGAGGCTAATGACCTTAGTATCCAAGCTATAGGAACAGCTTTTGATATCAATTCCTATAAGCCCAACGCCAAAGTACTATTAACAGAAGGACGCCTAAAAGTCAATGGACAAGAAAAAGAGATTTTTATAGATGCTGGAAATGGAGTAAAAATGGTTAACAGTCAATTGGTAGCCTTTCCTATACCAGATATGGAGGAAGCAACAGCATGGAAAGATGGCTATTTCTATTTCGATAATAAAAATATGCAGCAGATTCTCGATGAATTAAGCAGATGGTATGGTATCAACATAGACTCCAACGTTTCATTAGACAAAAGGCGTTACAAAGGAGGTATAAAAAGAGATGTGACCCTTGCAGAGGTCTGTAATCTACTGAAAGACCTGACCGGCTATCAGTTAACAATCGACAAAGAAAAATTAATCGTTAACAAACCGACTGACAAAAATAAATAAACTATCTAACTAAGAAAAGGAGGGCTTATAATATGTAAGAAGATAGATACCTAAATATTGTATGAAAAAGAATGCAGAAGTACTCCAATACTCCTGCATCTAACTGAATTAACAACTGATCATAAACTATTAATTCTCTACCAAATTATGAATAATTTATTTTATTCAAAAGGAATTCTTTGTCCTATAGACAAAGGAAAATTTTTGAACAATCTAATCAAAATGAAACTGACAGGAATATTATTAGCAACATCCATGATGGGTGCCTATGCTTCAAGCTCTGCTCAGATTACACTGCACGCCAAAAATGCAAAGATTGAAACGGTCCTCAAAAATATCACCAAGCAGACAGGAGTACGTTTTATCTTTATGGAGGGCTTACTGAATAATGAAAAAGCAGATCTTGAAATAACAGATGCAACCCTGAATAAAACACTTGATCAACTCTTTAAAAATAGCGCATTCTATTACATGGTACATCGTGGTACCGTCGTCATAAAACGGAAACAGGAAAATGTACCTGATGATCAATCAAGTAGCGAAATGCTGTATCAGCAACGAACTATTAAAGGGAAAATACATGACACAAAAGGAAATCTATTAAATGCAGTCAGCATTTTGCTCAAAGGGACAAACATTGGAACCTCAACAAATGCTAGAGGCGAATTTCAACTTTCTCTCCCAAATGGAAATAAAGGTACATTGATCTTCAGCGCAGTGGGTTTCAAACAACTTGAACTTCCCATCAACAACAAAACTGAGCTCAATATCGTCATGGACAACGACGAAATCGGGCTTGAAGAGGTGGTGGTCGTTGGATTTTCAGAGGTCGATAAAAAGCACCTCGCCTCCTCCGTATCTCAAATGGATATGGAAAAAGTAAAAAACCGTCCAATCTATAAAATGCAGGATGCCTTTTCGGGAACAATTGCTGGTGTTACAATGATGCGAGGGAATAGCCTTCCTGGCAGTGTACCTGGCACCATTTCTATTCGCGGTATCAGTACACTACAAAATGCCGATCCTCTGGTCATCGTAGATGGAATGGAACAGAGTATCCACGATATCGATCCTAACCAAGTGAAAAGTATTACGGTACTTAAAGATGCGGCTTCAGCATCTATGTATGGCTCTCGCGGTGCCAATGGCGTTATCATCATCGAAACGGAGCGTGGACAAACTGGCCAATTCAAGGTTTTTACAAATAACTGGTATGCAATAAACAAACCGATAGATCTTCCAGAATTTGTTGGCGCAGTTGATTTTATGAAATTGCGAAATGAAACACTGATCCAACAAGGGCAACCAGCGATCTATTCTGATGAAACAATTGAACAATATGCGAGTGGAAAAATAAAAGGAGTTAACTGGCTGGATGAAATAATGG
>RCUH01000912.1_pt1 | contig 25206 bp, 27 predicted proteins | sample 2166191 | NCBI WGS metagenome assembly RCUH01 (sample SAMN09932848, study PRJNA488358) | compost metagenome | feature: garden; material: soil; isolation source: compost soil in an enriched community after 214 h of incubation | place: Germany: Experimental Botanical Garden Goettingen | collected...
ATTGCTACATTTGCCTTATTGCAAATAAAGATTATGATTGAGAATTCTGAGCCCAGAACATTGTCCTTTGATAATACAGAGATCGCTTTTAAAAGTAAAAGTGATAAGGATTTAGAAAGAGCGTATTGGTTATTCAAAATAATAGCGAATAACTTTTTAACTAAAGTAGGTCCATCAATGACCAACTTTGCGCTGAACATTGGATTGCCGATCCAGGGTATAATCCGTAGTACAATCTTCAAGCATTTTTGTGGAGGAGAAACCATTGAAGGCTGCGAAGCCGCCATCAATGAATTGGGTGAAAATGGTGTTGGAACCATATTGGACTATTCGGTTGAAGGCGAAGAGACCGAAAGTGCTTTTGATGCCTGTTGCGAAGAAGTACTACGTACGGTATCCGCTGCCAGCAAAAACAAGTATATTCCCTTTTCAGTTTTTAAACCAACGGGATTAGGTCGTTTTGAATTGTTCGAGAAGGTTAATGCCAAAGAAACATTAACAGAATCCGAACAAGGAGAATACCAACGCATGTTGGATCGCACAGACCGTATCTGTAAAGCTTGTCATGAAGCGGGCGTAAAGGTATTGGTTGACGCTGAACATTCCTGGATCCAAGATGCTATTGATGACATCGCACGCGAAATGATGGAAAAATACAATATGGAAAAACCTATTGTTTATAATACCTATCAGCTTTACCGCAGTGATAAATTAGCTTCTTTAAAAGCTGATTTTGAATATGCCAAGGTCAGAGGCTTTCACATGGGAGCAAAAATTGTACGAGGTGCCTATATGGAAATCGAACGTGCACGTGCTACACAAATGGGCTATGCTGACCCGATCCAACCGAATAAAGCTGCATCTGATACAGATTACAATGAAGCTATTGAGTTTATATTGGACCACTTGGACAATTTCGGACTGATGGCTGGTACACACAATGAAGACAGCAGTATGTTATTGGCCGAGGAAATAGACAAACGTGGTATCGACAGATCGACAGATCGGATCTATTTTGCTCAACTATTGGGAATGTCAGACAATTTGAGTTTTAATTTGGCTGCCCACGGTTATAACGTTGCTAAATATATGCCTTATGGACCAGTTAAAGCTGTGATGCCTTACCTATTCAGAAGAGCACAAGAAAACACCTCCGTTGCCGGAGCCACTGGTCGGGAACTTGGGCTGTTGATCAAGGAAAAACAAAGAAGAAAAGCTAGTCGTCGATAACGACTAGCTTTTTCTTTTTCAGCTTGCATCCACCTGTTAGATTTCTACATACCCCGCCTTCGCTCAAAATATAAGCAGCGATTACATCGTGACTGCCCTCTCCCGCTCTATTTTCCTCATCTATTATAAATAGCGATAATGTTTCATAAAAACGGTGTTCCTATTTCAGCTTCTCGACATTGGTATAAGCGAATTACAAATTGATTCCAAATTATTGAAACAATTATTTATGTTTGCAAACTTTTCCCTTAAAATAAAGTTCATAGTGAAATGATGTTCCCCCGGAACAAAAAGTATATATATTTGAAATGGAAGAAAAACTTAGATTATTTGATCTTGCCCGTCACCAGATCAGCAAATATCCCGATCTTAACATGTTTGCCCACAAACTGGATGGCAAGTGGAACTATATCAAAACGGCTGATTTTCTTGAAAAAGTGGACAATCTGTCCAAAGGACTGATTGAACTCGGTGTCAAGCCCAACGAAAAGGTTGGTCTTATCGCAGGCAGTAGTATGGAATGGCACATGATAGATTTTGCTATTCAACAAATTGGCGCAGTGGTGGTAGCCATTTATCCCAATATTACCGACGCTGATTATCAATATATTTTTAACGATGCTGAAATCAGGGTCTGTATCGTCAGTAATAAGAGTCTATACGACCGCTTGATGAACCTAACGGAGTCCATCTATACATTAAAATATATCTTCTGCATTTCGGAACAGGAATCTACCCGAAGCTGGAATGAGCTCAATGATCTAGGGGGCAACTGTCCAGAAGATAGACTGATTCAGTTACGCGATCAGATCAAACCCGAAGATCTGGCTACATTAATTTATACTTCTGGCACAACTGGTAAGCCGAAAGGTGTTATGCTTTCCCATAATAATATTTTTTCGAATGTGCTTGGAGCAGCAGAAATCACCCCCTGCAAGGCTTATGATCGAGGACTAACTTTTCTTCCCCCCTGTCATGCTTATGAGCGGATGGTACTCTATACCTACATGCACCTAGGCTTTACCATACATATTGCAGAGTCTTTTGATAAAATTGGTGATAACCTAAAAGAAGTAAAACCACATATCATGACTGTCGTTCCCCGCATCCTCGAGAAGGTTTATGAGAAAATCATGAAAACAGGTCATGAGCTTACCGGATTCAAAAGAAAAGTATTTGATTGGGCCGTTAATATAGCTGAAGAATATGATCCTAATCCTATCAAGAGAAGTTTCGCGTATAATATGAAGCTTAAGCTTGCCAAACAGCTTGTACTCAACAAATGGTACGAAGCCTTGGGTGGCGAGCTGTTAACCGTTGCTTCTGGTTCGGCGTCACTGCATAACAGACTGACGCGCGCTTTTTTGGCCGCTGGAATTCCATTATATGAAGGATATGGTATGACTGAGGCATCACCTTTGATCTCGGTTAACCATTACATTAAAGGAATACGTATAGGTACTGTTGGGCTCCCCGTTCGATTCGTAGAAATCAAACTAGCTGAGGATGGTGAAATTTTGGTCAAAGGGCCTAATGTGATGATGGGCTATTACAAAAATAAAACCGAGACAGACAAAACGATTATTGATGGTTGGTTGCATACAGGCGACATTGGCAAATGGGAAGATGAGAAATTCCTAAAAATTATAGATCGTAAGAAAGAAATGTTCAAGATTTCAGGTGGCAAGTACGTTATCCCGCAACCTATAGAGACCAAACTTGTGGAATCTAAATTTATTGAACAGGCTATGGTGATTGGTGACGGGATGAAATTTGCTTCTGCATTTATTGTACCCAATTATTCTCACCTATTGGATTGGGCTAAAAATGATGCTCCAGAACTCGCAGATATGACCAAAGAAGACTTCTTGACTAATCCTGCAATTATCAAAAAGGTAAATCAGGAAGTACGTCATGCCAATCAGCACTTTGGCAACTGGGAGCAAATCAAAAAGCCTATTATTTTAAGGGATGAATTCACTATTGAAAATGGGGAACTGACTCCGACCTTAAAAATGAAGCGTAAAGTTATTCTCGAACATCATCAGGAAGAATTTAATAATCTATATCAAATGGAGATCGATTAACCGAAATAACTCCTATTTTAATATATCTTTGCACTTATTTATAAAAAGTATCACATGAAATTATTAAAGGATAGAATCCTTAATGACGGCAAAAGCCTCGCTGGAGGTATACTCAAAGTAGATAACTTTATCAATCATCAGATGGATCCTGTATTGATGAAATCTATTGCAGTAGAATTTGTACGTCGTTTCGCAGATCTACCCATCAACAAGATCATAACAATTGAAGCGAGTGGCATTGCACCAGCGATCATGTTGGGCTACCTATTAGAACTGCCCGTTGTTTTTGTTAAAAAGGCAAAACCTAAGACTATGGGTGATATGTATGTTAGTGAAGTACATTCTTTTACCAAAAATCGAACCTACGATATCTGTGTTAGCAAGGAGTTTCTTTCCACAGATGACAAAGTGCTCTTTATCGATGACTTTCTTGCCAATGGAAATGCAGCGTTTGGTATGCTGGATCTCATCCAACAATCTGGTGCCGCATTATTGGGTATGGGTTTTATTATCGAAAAATCCTTTCAGGAAGGTGGCGAAAGATTACGGGAATTATCCGATATCCGAATAGAATCTTTAGCACGTATAAAATCTTTGGAAGTGGATAAAGTCAGCTTCGAAGAAGATTAACAAAACAAAAGCCTCATTTCAATAAAGAATGAGGCTTTTTAAGTTTAAACAACAAGATAAATTATATTTTTAATCCCAACGATAGTCGTTGTAAAAATCTTCTGGATGTCTGCTGATCGGCACATCCTTCACCACACGTATGTTGGCGGCCCCTAAGTTAACATTTAACATGAAAGAAGGTACATTAGCCGAAAAGCTCCAACGTCCGTTTCTCATATAAACATATCCATTGCGATAAGGATCATAAAATGTTTTATAGTCCCTAAAATAAACGTGATGTCTATTATCATATCGATGTGCTCTCGCCCAAGCTGGCGGACCATGCCTATATTCCTTACGATAATACTTGGCTACTTTTTTATGATATTTCCGATCTTCCTTATCTCTTTTTTCCCAGTATTTCCGTTCTTCCTTATCCCTTTTTTCCTCGTATTTCCGATGCTCTTTCTCATGCTTCCATTCGCGGTCATTTCCACGATGCTGAGCTGACGATTCTTTTGGAGTTATTAATGCAAGTCCTCCTATTGCTAGTGCGAAGTATATTATCTTTTTCATAACCAGACAATTTAAATTTATAAATCAAGTACGATATCGCCTATTTTTTCACTTTTTTATAAGCGTTTCTATTGGTATGACATGCGTGTCTAAACAAAGGTTTAATTGCCCATCGAAAATTTAATTTGCCAGGACATTTAGGCACTTTCATTCCAGCCAATTTAACGTATCTTTGCAGCATGTCCAATACAGGTTATATTACTGAAGATACAATTGTCGCATTGGCGACATCGGCTGGTGCCAATGGTGCGATTGCTGTGATTCGCGTTTCAGGTCAACAGGCCATTAAAATCACCAACGATATTTTCAAGGGTAAAGATCTCCTTAAACAAGCCTCCCATACCATTCATTTTGGAACCATTCGCGATGGTGAAGAGATTATAGATGAAGTGCTCGTATCCCTTTTTGTAGCTCCAAACTCTTACACAAAAGAAAATTCTGTAGAAATCTCTACACACAATTCCAAATATATTATTGAGCGTATTATTAATTTGCTCATCAAAAAAGGAGCTCGGGCTGCCCGTGCTGGTGAATTTACGCTTCGTGCTTTCCTCAATGGCGGAATGGATCTTTCACAAGCCGAAGCTGTAGCCGATTTAATTGCTTCCAATTCGGCAGCATCCCATCAAATTGCCATGCAGCAGATGCGCGGCGGATTTTCCAATCAACTGAAATCCCTCCGTGAAGACTTGATCCACTTTGCCTCTCTTATTGAACTAGAATTGGATTTTTCAGAGGAAGACGTAGAATTTGCGAATAGAGATCAGCTCAAAAATCTAATCAATAAAATAAAAGTAATTGTTCAAAAATTGGTTCAGTCTTTTGAACAAGGAAATGTGTTAAAAAATGGTGTTCCTGTAGTTATTGCGGGGAAACCAAATGTAGGTAAATCAACCTTATTGAATGCTTTCTTAAACGAAGAACGTGCCATTGTCTCAGACATCGCCGGAACTACGCGTGATACCATTGAAGATGAAATTAATATTCATGGTGTAACCTTCAGGTTTATAGATACCGCGGGTATTCGTGAGACTGCGGATATCATCGAAGCGAAGGGAGTTGAGCGTACACGCGAAAAAATGAAACAGGCTAGATTGATTATCTATCTTTTTGATCCAATGCAAGATAAAATAGATGAAGTTCAATCGCAGTTGCTAGAAATTGAAAATCTTCAAATTCCATTTTTGACCATCATCAATAAATCTGATTTGTTATCTGACAATCAAAAAGCTGAATATGAACCCCTTAATCCGCTTTATATTTCAGCAAAAGAGCAGATAGGCGTAGAAGAATTGAAGGATGAACTGATCAACAGAGTACAGCTAGGAAACCTGAATACAGACGATGTCATGGTAACTAACATCCGACATGTAGAAGCTTTGCAAAAGACATCAGATTCTCTGGAGCGTGTATTATTCGGTATTGATAATCCGGTTACTTCGGATTTCTTAGCGATGGATATCCGTCAGGCCTTGTATCATCTTGGAGAAATCACAGGTAGTGTATCTACAGATGATTTACTGGATAATATCTTTTCCAAATTCTGTATCGGAAAGTAATCAAGGTAAAACACTAAATACTAAACCAAATAAAATATACTTTAAAGCCCTTTGTAAGGGCTTTTAGCCTTTAGCCTATAAAGACAGTAAATCTAATCTCTATCACTATTATATATAATATTTACTTATTATTTGTTGCGTATTTGTTGCGGTATGCCTACAAGCAACAGCCATACTCTAGTGTATTGAGCCAGGTCTTTGGTCAGCTTCGGCCTGGAAAAATTCTATAAAATTAGAATTGAATTTTGTTTTATTTATAAAGCCATAGTCGGTATTTTGTAGATCAATTTGTCGTTGGAGACGTGCATACTCTGCTAAAGAAACTGTTTCTTTATTATAAATTTTTCAGCCTCAGATTTTGGCCGGTTGTAAACGAATAATTTAAGATAGAATTTTCTAAGCAGTTTTCCGGTTATTTCACTTTGGATAGGGGGATGAATGTCTAAGAACAAACTTTGTCTTTCTTTGCTATCGGTTTATAGCGTAGCGTTGCGGTTGCGATGATTTTGATATTAAGGATTAGATTATGGTTGGTATTGTCAAATCGACTCATAGCAAAAGCTATTGAAGGCCTCTAAAATATCATCAAGCCAATTTTTTGTAATGGATGTTATTGATTGACTTTAATAAATTAGTACTAGATCCTGTAATTTGATTCTTGTTTTTCTCACGGATAGGTTAATGGCTTTTAGACGGCCTGTAGTGATTAGGAAATACACCATTTTTGTAATACATTTTAATATTGCGGAAGTTTCTCTAACCGTAAGGTTTACTGGAGGGCCCATAGACTGGTATTTTAGTTCTTCAACATTGCGAACTGCATATCTGGCATAGTCTATTTTTGTATTTCTTTGTTCGAGTTTATAGGCTTTTTATTGCAGCTATGACTGCAATATCTGGTAACGGTTGTTTTGGCGATAAATTTTGTACCACAATATTGACAGACTTTCTCAATTCTGATATTTGAGGTCATGATCAGATTTCTTTAAGTCAAGAAGGATGTTTTTTAGGCCAGAGGCTTCAATAATGACATTTGGGGTATCATTAAACTCCTTTTATTCAGGATAAATACAATTTAAACGAATGCAAAATCTATCCCAAAGAATAGATTAATTTGAGAAAAATAGTTAAACATTCTTTGCTCATTTTGATTGAAGGATTTTTAAATTAGACAGCAATTTTTACAAATCAGCACGTTTGGATGTGGAAAATTAATAATTTCTCCAAATTAAGAGTATATAGAATACAATAACCATTTGTCAACATTCGGTAAATCATTAAGCTTGATATATAGCTAATAAAAAGCCTCATCATCACCTTTAAACATACGGGGATATATTGGCGCCTTTGTATCAATATATAATTCCTTTCTTCTGCTTGTTTCTTTAACAGCATCTTCGTAATGATTTAGGTAAACCAGCGCCCAACCTTTATATAAGACGCAACTTAAATAGATTGAAGTCAACGTCCGTGCTTTAGCGGTCAAAACATCAACTGGGATATAACTCATGACCGTATCACAATGTGCTAGCACTCCTTCATAATTTCCGTTTTTTAGATACAATTGAATGAGCTTTTCGCATCCATTGAAAATACTTTCTTGTAAGATTCTACAGCTTTATCAATGTCTCCTTGTTTTTCGTATGCATCGCCCAACAGCTCATAATTTTCCTTAGAGCCTTCATCCAGCACAATTGCTTCTTCAACATACCGTTGCGCAGCCTCGGCATTCATACTTTCATAGTATGTAGAAGCCAAAAGGTATCTCTAAGTTACATTTTGAGGAAAGTCATTGTTTACATGATGTAGAATCGCCAATGCTTCTGCAAACTCTCCATAATTTCTTTTCTTTTTTGCTTCTGAAAGCAGCTTTTTGACTTCTTTTTCTTCCATTCAATTTATTACAAATTTTAAAGATTAACGATAATCTATATTTAACTTAAATTCCATTTAATTCTGGAATATAGAACCTGCTACCTTTTTTAGGAATATTTTCACATTAAAATCATTCTACATTTTCGTTAAATAACCACTTCCAATCTGGATCATAAATAAATTGAAATGGATCGCTGATATGACCTATTATTTCAAAAATCAAACAATTTAATAGTCAATATCTGAATATTTTTTATTGATTGAGCTTTTAGCTAATTTTGCCAATGCACTGTCTCCAGAATTAATACAACCTTCTAAAAACATTTTGACAATATCATTTTTAGGCCAACCGGCTGCTGCAACAGCGAGGCCTTCTCTTACATCTGCATATCCAACCTCTATTTTTGGCTCAAAAGCATTTATAGAATCAATTATTGTATTAATGTTAGCTTCAGTAGGTATTACTTTATCAATCCCCATAGATCTCAAGGCTCCATCTACGACAGCAAATTTTCCAATTCCTAGTAACCTTTGAACTTCTTTAACATCATTTAAATCAGTTCTCCTAATTCTACATAATGCCATTGATGCTGCACTCGTTATCATATCATGTTCTTCATTTCTAGCGCAAATATTTTCTAGTATGGGAACCACTTTATCATATCCAGTTTTCCCCAGAACTCTTATAATATCGTAATTCAATTCCCACATTTTTTCGTCAGAAATATAATTGTCAAGAATTTGAAAAAGATCAGAATTAAAATCTGATAATCCATTATTTGCAATTACCTTAACGACCTTTCGTAGATCACCCTTCTTTTTAGAAGATAACAGCTGATTTATTTCTTCAGTTTTTATTGTATTTTTTGCCATGCACTGCTATTGTTTTCTCTATAGTACTTATTCGTCCAACCCACGATATGAGCCATTTCTCCAAGGTTGATTCCAGTTTGAAGATCAATTAAATACCTGTTGCATATTGCACATCTGCCTCCAGACCTAACATATAGCTTAAATTTCTCATCTTGTTTGATAGGTGGCCGATCTTCAATTATAAAATTTTCAGTTTCAATTTTAAGTTTTTTCTTTGCCATAAAGATTAATAGTTTTTCTTAAAAATACTAAAAATATTAGATGTAATTTGAATTTCCTACTAAATATGAAAACACTTTTTTGAAGGACTTTTATGTCTTGTAAGTATCCCATTTTTCCGACAGCTGAGATCGGACTTTTCTAATTTACGTTACTAATTAATTTATTTGTTGTTTGTGTCTAATATTTTTTGATAATTCCGTTGGTGTGAGATTCCCTAGCCCTTCATGGGGTCTGTTGTTATTATATTCATCCATGCCTGGGTATGTTCTCTTACTTCTGACAAATTGAAAAATAAATAAGCATCCAAAATTTCTTTGCGATAACTTCGGTTGAACCGTTCAATATAACCGTTTTGCATAGGCTTACCGGGCTGGATAAATTGAATAGCGATGCCTTGATCTTTACACCAGAGCTCAAAATGATGACTGGTGAATTCGGGTCCGTTGTCTACGCGGAGACAGAGCGGCTTGCCCCGCCAGTCTATGATTTGTTCCAGTGTTCGAGTTACCCTCAAGGAAGAAATAAAAGTAGCTATTTCGATGCATAATATCTCACGGGAACAGTCATCCATCACATTAAAGGTTCTAAACCTGTTTCCGCTGGCCAAGCTATCGCTCATAAAATCCATGCTCCATTTTTTATTAATGCTGACCTGTTGTTCCAAAGGTTGTTTCTCCCGACCAAGTAGACGACGCTTGCCACGCCTCTTCTTGTTCATATTTAGCAGCTTATACACTCGATAAACTTTTTTATGATTCCAGGGCTTCCCTGCTCTGCGCAGATAAGCGTAAAGTTTTCGGAATCCATATACAGGATGTTTGGCGGACAGATCATCTAATGCAGAGATAACTGCACTGTCATCTTTCTTACTAACATATCTGGCTTTCTGTAAAACGTGTTTTTTTCATTTTATTACTTAAATCTAAACATTTATGTCCTGTTTTAAGCTGTTTGATTTTTTGGGATACTTACAGTCACCGCATTATTTATCCAATTCGCTGATCGCCTGTTTTACATATTCATCATTGAGATCCTCCCCGGTAATCCGATCTCCCCAGGACAAATAGCCATCTTTATCTTTGGCAAAACAACCGGACACCGTACTTTTTACTTTAAAGGTCTTATAGTCTACATGATCCAAAATACCTTGGCGATTTTCATAGATATGCATTTTATCCTTTGCATAACAATCACCAAGTGCTACAAAAGTTGTATGATCAGCCTCTTCAAAAGTAGAAAAGCTTCCACCATAAGCCATTGCATAATAGTGATAAATATGTTTTTTATCTTTATAGAATGCACTGTTTAGCTTTTGAAAGGTACTAGTATCAATAATTGCATTCAATGGTTCCTCTGTATTAAAGCCCATTCTTGTAAGATAACTATCAACAAAAGTAATACCCTCATTTCCCACAGGGATCATCTCCTTCAATCCGATATCTCCATTTTTATTAATCCATAGATCATCTTTCAAAAGCCTCCATTTTAAACTCCTATTTGTGCTATCAATAGCTTGGGCAAGCATTTTGTCCCGCTGTCTCTCCATCTCATTAGGGCACCTAATATTTTGGAATCCAGCAAAAGACAATAGTTCACCAAGTTTCTGCAGTTCCTTTTCTTTAATAATATTTGTATCTATCTGATAGATTCCCATGCGAAATCGGTATAGATTATCCTCACCACAGTTGTTAGAACAACGTATCGGCTTCAAAAATGAAATAAGGCAAAAAATGCTAGCAAATAGTATCACCACCACAAATATAAATTTCAATAATTTCATATTAGGAAGTCTTTTTGTAATGAATAGGGCTTCCGGCGTATCAATACCACGAAAACGATCAATATCAATTGCAATACAATTATCAAAAGAGCTAATATTTGCGTTTGAAAAGCCCTCCCCGAAATCTGCCTTTCATTGGCCCGTTTCAGATCTATTTGATTTTTGATAATTTGTTTTGCGCAGGAGTCAATATCATTCCGTTGATCGACCTGCCACTTTTGCTCACTTGCAAACTGATCATTCTTATTGGACGGAATATCCAAAGAGCTCATCAAACCAAGAATGAGCCAACCACAGATTAGAATGGTCATAGCAGCCAAAACAATAACAACGCTTTTCTTTATCATAAGACGGTACCTCCCATGATTTCGATCCATACTGCCATTGTTTTCATTTTCCATAATCATTAAGATAATAGAATAAATATTTTCGGTTAAACTGTCTCTTTTGAATCACTTTTCGGATGTATCGAATGGGCATTTCTGATTTGAACAGTTCAATTTCATCATTGGTAGCATATCTTTTCATACCTTCGTATTGTACTTCAGCAGCCTGATTCCACGCTGGTTCTAACAGCGTAAACGAAAGGGATGTTCCATTCTTATCAGCTCGCAAAAACTCTATATGGAATAGGTTGACTTCCCACATGCAATTATCTTTCAAACAATCTTCATATCGTGTTTTATACTGGTCAAAAGGTGTTATATCCCCCACTTTATCAATGCCAACAATATTTGGAAAATCCCTAATTCCACTAAATTGCGACTTGGCCATCAGATACAATTCGATAGCTTTTGTTTGTTGCCTGGATAGATTGAAATAGGACTTCCCAATATTAATAGTGGTATTATTATACATAGTATACTTTTGCTGAGAGCATCCAGCGATCCAAACGAAAAGAAAAATGCTACAGATAGCCCGTATGCTAATTTTTTTAATACATATAGCCTTCTTCATCACTAAATATGATTTAATATACATTGCTAGTAATCTCTACTAATTGTTAGTAAATGCTGAGTCTTCATCTGATTCAACATAGTCCGGATTGGTTAATATCAAATCTTTAGGTTTGCTGATTTCCACAAACTTTTCCTTTTCTAAGTCAATACGCCATATCCTGCTAATTTGATTAATTACCTCACTATCATTATTATAAAACGCTACTATATAGTTTTCTTCTCGGTCATCTTCTATTGCCAATCGGAAATTACCAAAGCAGATTGTCGGGTAGTTGGCCACCACATTCAGTTCGTCTACAATCAAAAACACAGCTCTACCATTCGCATCATGACGTAGAAATCGTTCAATTACAAATTTGCTCTGTCCGTGTTGGCAATGATCGATGATAGCGGAATACTGCGCAAGTGCATATTTATTTTTCGATGTATCTTCCGGAAATATCACGCCAAGACAGTCATGCATTTTTGACACCTCGATATCGTTGGTTGTTTTACCAATAAAAGAACGAATTTGGACATCTGTCTTTTTTATGATATCAATTTGTATAACAGCCCTCTCCATTACTGGAACGGCATTTTCTTTGATATGATCTTGCGCGTTATAATTACAGGATTGCAAGAAGGTACCAACCGCTAAAGTCAATATGATGGCTGTTTTCATAGCACTCATTTTTTACTGGAATCTTTAATTCGAAACTCACCCCTGGACATCAAATTCCTCCAAAGAAATAGGAGAATTAATACAACAGAAAGCCCGACGATAATCATAGTTGACACATCAAACATAATCTGACCAAAGGCCTTACTATCGCCAAAACATTGCACCGAATCACCCCAAATATTAGTTCCTATTGCACCTTCTGTATCACAATTGACACAGGCTAGGTATTCAGGTACAATAAGGCCAAGATAAAGCAGAATAAACAGGACATAAATCCCTCCTACAATAACCTGAGCGACTTTAAAGATGTTGGCTCCTACCTTATCCTTTATTGGTCCTTCTCCCATAACTTTTCAATATCTTGAGGTGTCAATCTCCGTTTAAAAGTCAATGTTTCTCTTTCCGATGGAATTGCAATTACACGTTTAAAATATTGACCGCCACTATAAAAGTAGTTGGCCTTTCCCGCTAAAACCTCCACGACAACAGTCTCATCACCTAGGATAACAAGCTTCAATTTGACAGCCTTGCTTTCCGCACTCAATTCGTTATTGCGATGTTTAAGTTTCAAACGATAATCTGCTTGTATTCCAAAACTGGCTGCAGGTGTTTGTGTATTCTCTCCAATCTGATAGCAGATCGTATCATTCGATACAATAAGTGTTCTTCTGATAGTTTTCTTTTCAAAGTTTAGCAAATTCTCTCTGCCCTTGCCAAGAGTATCTGATGAAAAAATATGGGTAAATTCATATACTCCATTCTTTAAAGAAGCTTGGGCAAACGCTGCATTCGTTTCCATTATCACAAAAATCAATATGCAAAATATCCACTTCATACCAGATTAATTTTCCAGCAATATACAGTTGATTTTTGTAGTGTATAAGGTTATTTTATAATTCGTTAGCAGATATTTATTATTCGCTATGGCCTCATCATTATCCGTATAATCTCATTCTGGCAATTTTCTTCTAAAGACCAAACTGATCAACCAACATAAAAATGATCCGATACATAGATAAATAAGTGTTTTGATTAAAAAGAAAGGCCATGAAATAATTGCTAGCCCAAACTGATCGTCAATTGGAGCCGTATCGGAATAACTAACCATGGCATCCCAAAAAGAAAATAAAACACCGAATATTCCGCCGATAATAATAAATATAAGTTTCATTCCAAACAACTTAAAAAAATCATCTTCTCTTAGAAATAGATCGAATCTGTTTGATCGAAAAATAGATCAGCCAGATAGAAAAACCTATAAAGGCAACAGTCTGAAAAGCAAATCGTATAGGTCTGGTAGTCCACTTTATCGTTGTATGCCCACCACCTATTCTACCAAATCTCAACTTATATTCGCCTTTTGCTATTCCTTCAATAGCCATACTGACGGTCATGCCCGCTAACGCCAGCAGAAATATTACCATACCTATCTGCAGTAAATAATATGCTGTGGCAAAAAGCTGTTCAATCAGATTTTCCCACGAACCCTTTGCACATATAGATGTAAGAGCAAAATATAACAACATCAAAATTATGCCAGCAACTAAACTGACAATTCCAATGCACAGTATGACCACAAATATTTCTGTTATACCCACTATCTGATATGCTTTAGCGATTTCTATCCTATTATCCGAAATAGCACAAATTACTGTTCCAATCCATTAACTTTCAAAGAAAGATCTTTAACAAGAAAGGCCTCAATCCCCCTAAATAATAAATGCGCAACTGCCGAATCAAAGATATCAAGTTATTTTCGGTCAACATTAAACGAATCTTAAGTCAATCTCGGCGAATCGTAATTTTTTGCAACGACAACAGGAGCTATTCGTACAATCAAAAAAAAATTGCAAGAGACACATTCCAAACTTACACCATATTATCCTGCAACATAATACGAGCTTATACGACATACAACTAACGGAGTCGATATACAACGTTGATAGAAATATAAAAAATGCGAACTCAACGAAACCTCTACATGATCATGCTCAACTATTCGAAAGCAAGATTAATTTTAATCACATTCATAACCCTATCACTGTCTGTATCGACAATTAAGATCATGGCACAACAGGTTCAGAGAAATGATTTCATATTATCTGGAAAAATAGCGGCTACGGAAATTACCTCGCTGCAAATTAACCTATTCAATGCAGAGGCTAAGCTGATCAAAACCGAATTTCCCAATCAACAGGGTGAGTTCCGATTTAAGGCCCTCAACAAAGGAGTGTATTACTTTAAAATTAGGCAGGGTCAATCAGACCTCTACAATTCCGATGTCATTCAGGTGACGAACCAAGACATAGCTCTACCTGAAATTCGAATAAACGAACAACGACTGGAGACCGTCGTCATTATCAAATCACGTCCTTTTATTGAACGACATGACGGTAAAATGATCTTAAATGTGGAAAGTAGCCTTCAGAATACGGGTGGATCTGCGCTAGAAATACTTGGAAAAGCACCTGGTGTTACAATAGATGGGAATGACAACATTATTTTGCGGGGAAAGAACAATATTTTGATACAGATTGATGGGAAAAACTCACCACTTACCGGCGATGAGTTAGCCAATTACCTACGCGGACTCCCCGCTTCTGCGATTGACAAAATTGAACTCATTACCAGCCCATCTGCAAAATATGACGCAGCCGGAACCGCCATTATTAATATAAAACTAAAAAAAGGAACAAATAAGGGAACCAACGGAAGCTTTTCTACAGCGTTAGGTGCAGGTAGATACGTTAAAAATAACAACAGTTTTAATATCAACCATCGCAATAATAAGCTCAACCTCTTCGCTAATTATAATTTTGCTTATCGCGAAGCTTTTAACGAGCTTATGATCGATCGAAAGTTTTACACGGAAGGCAATTTAGAGAAAACATACTTGCAGGACAATTTCTTTAAGTTCAATACCCGCAATCATAATGGTAAAATCGGTTTCGATTACAATCTAACTGAAAAAAACTTACTGGGCGCATCTGTCAGCTTCACAAGTAATGTCTTTAAACCACGTGGTGATAGCAAAACGGCTATCCTAGATCCCAACGATCAACCATTCAGTCATACCGCTACTTTAAGTCAAACGGCCAATACCTTGAAAAATATCTCTGCTAATCTCAATCATAAGTACAGTATGGATACTCTTGGTTCCGAACTTAGCACGGATATAGATTTCATTCGCTATGTCAATACATCAAACCAAGATTTTGATACCAAAACCAGCAACAACGACGGTGAACCTATAGGTATACCCTATATCCTAAGAGGAAAAACTGATGGCGGTTTGAACATCTATGCACTAAAAAGCGACTGGATTAAGAGCTTGCCTAAAAACCTCAAACTGGAAGCCGGCTTTAAAACGAGTTACGTTAAATCAGATAACGATATTGAATTTTATGATCATAGTACATCGCCGGCTGTACGGGACACCAATAAATCTAATCATTACATCTACCAGGAGCACATCTACGCAGCCTATGGTAATGTGTCAAAAAAATGGAATAAGCTGAAAACCGAATTAGGTCTACGTATTGAAAAAACCGATGTTACAGGAACACAGCTCACCACTGAACAAATTAATAAAAGGCAATACACTCAGCTATTTCCAAGTGCCGTTTTTTCCTATGAGTTCACAACAGATCATAATCTCGAAGTCAATCTCAGCCGTCGCATCAACCGTCCCAATTATCAACAGCTCAACCCCTTTAAATACTATATTAATGCGACAACGTATCGCGTTGGCAACCCCGATCTAAATGCACAAACATCGCAAAACTACGAACTCACCTATAGTTTCAAAAGTAGATATATAGCCACCCTGAGTTATAGCAAAATAAGCGACAATATCACGACTGTCATAAAACCCACCATAGAAAATGGAGAGAACATCACCGTTCAGACAGAAGAGAACCTGAAATCAGCTTCCTATTACTCCCTCAATCTCATACTACCGATCAAGCCGACCAATTGGTGGGATATAAACACCAGTGCGAACTTTTATTACGGTTCATATACAGGAAACGTTTCAGAGACGCAGATCAATAATATTGGCAATTTTACCCTCGACATGAATAGCATCCATACCCTTAAATTGGGTAAAAATTTCGTCGCCGAATTAGCGGCCAATTATAAAGCTACCGAAGTATATGCCTTCGTCCGTATTGACCCTTATTGGTATCTCAATATCGGATTGCAAAAGAAATTTAAGGACAAAAACACCTTGAAGCTCGCCGTAAGTGATATATTCAACAGCAATACTATAAAGGGAGTGACCGTCTACAATGATTACAAAGAAAATTTTAAGAGCAGAAGAGAGCCCCGCGTTTTGATGTTGTCCTATAGCTATAATTTTGGATCCACCAAAACAGGACAGTCTCGAAAAACCGGTGCCGCCGACGATCTCAAACGAAGGGCCGAATAGCTTGACTCAAGAGTTTGGATTCACAAACTCTTGAGTCAAGCTATTTATCTTTCAGAAGCGGCCGTGGATCAAAGACAACCTTTATCTTCAGGATCAACTCGTTTTCTACTTGATACCAGCCTGAACTAAAGATCTCCATTCCACCCATATCAATGTTATAGAAGATAGCCACATGATTACCATTTGTCATTACTTCTTTAATATTGTATTTAAACTTCATTTTCTTCATATCCGCAATATAATGATCCGCAGTATGCCGACTCCCAAGCACCCCCTCGAACACCATATCACTATCCAATAATTCATATGCAGCAGTAAAATCTTCTTTATTCAGACTTTCGAGAAAACTGAGCACAATGTATTTCGCTGATTTCATTTCTTTCTTTTTATGGTTATTTATACTATTCCTTATTTGGCCACTACTATTATGAATACTTAAATAGAAATTCACAACATCCTGCCTCAGGCCAGTTAAATAAAAGAACAACAAAGTTGACCAAGCGTTTGATAATTTTTTATTTTCCCCTTCCCTTCTATCACTTATACCCTTATATTTCCGGCAAAACAAAGATTCCGTCTCGAAAAGCAGCCCTTATCTAGCTTTACCACTGGCATCAAAAAATAACTTGACAGGGTCAAAAATTTATTTAAATTTGTTTCTAACAAGAGAAGTATATAACCCTTCTTTATAAATCCTAACACAATCGAACCATGCCAGAGAATAAAGCTTTATCTCAATTGACCAAAGAGGAGTTAAATAAAAAGAAAAAACAGTCCATTGGAGTTATGATATCTTTTGGTATTGTCATGTTTATAGCTATTGTAGTTTTGGTCTACCTCTCCTTTAAAACAAAAAAGTATGCCCTTTCAGGTATTGCAGCTTCCTTATTTTGTGTATTTATACCGATCTATGTGAATAATATACAGATCAACCAAGAACTCAAATCGCGCCAATCCAAGAAGGAATAAATTGCAACTTTGTAGCCGTATAGATTGCTGTAATGACTATAGAAACTACGTTATGTATTGAAACAATATTCCTCACTATTGATCATAGAATGAGCAGGCCCTTAACAGTGGTCATCATTCTTAGCAACTAAAAGCGATTCACCCCAGTCGTTTAATTTCCAGAGCACCTCTACCAGACTTTTACCTAGTGGTGTCAGTGTATATTCTACCCGCGGGGGTAGCTCTTTAAAGACTTCCTTGCGAAGTATTCCGTCATACTCCAGCTCCTTTAACTGTTGATTCAATACACGCCGATCTACTTTGACAATGCCACGCAACATTTCGCTTGGACGCTTTTCACCTTGATTAATACGCCAGACAATTGGAATTTTCCATTTTCCACTGATCGCATTGACTGCAAATTCCAATGGGCATATTTTTTCTTCTATGGCCCTATCCGTTTTTTTCATAATGTTGACTTTTTTAGCCCATAGTGACAATTTTATGCGGTATTGTACTTATGGATTAACTTTCGAATCTTTGCAAAGATTAGGAATAAATATGAAAAATTGACAAGAGGATATGCCAGTATTAAATAAAAATTCAGCAAAACAGTGCCGACCACCAAAACGAACAGGCGCACGAAAAACCAGTGAGATACCAGCATCTATTCTGGAACAATTGAACAAGGGCGAGATTGAAACTGCCAATCTTGTCGAATGGCTAGCCGTAGACCAACCTGTTTTGTTAAACCATCTACTTACATACCATGATCGGACAGCCTATCTTAAGCCTATACTGAACAGAATTAACCAGTTAAAAAAACAGACTGTTAACAGCATCAATGAAACCATCGGAATTGGACTTCTTGAACAGATCACGCAGCAAAATGACGCTGTTTTCCTCCAGACAATATCGCTTCATCCTTCTGATCTGGTTCGTTGTTGGGCCGCATATACTGTTGGGAAAAATAACGAGCTTAGTATCACAGAAACATTAGACCAGATCCAACAGTTTGCTGCTGACCCACATTTTGGTGTTCGAGAAATCAGCTGGCTAGCCGTACGTGAAAAAATAAGCATCAACTTACAAGAAAGCATTTCTATTCTTACCGAATGGACCAACAACGCCGATGAAAATATTAGGCGCTTTGCTTCAGAGGCTATACGGCCCAGAGGTGTATGGTGTGCACATATCGATGCGTTAAAACAAAATCCCGCCATCGCCTTATCCATATTAGAAGCCTTGAAGTCCGATCCATCCCGATATGTGCAAAATAGCGTGGCCAATTGGCTAAATGACGCCGCCAAGACCTGCCCGCTATTTGTTAAAGAATTATGTACCACATGGGAAAGAGAAAGTAAAAGTAAAGAAACCATGTACATCGTAAAGCGAGCAGTCAGAAACCTCAATTGAGACGACAGATAACGCTAGATATCAATTCATTTTTAATTTTTCATACAACAGGAAATACGTACATTTGGTATACATCAACTCACGGATTAAATCATGCAGGTACTCCCGCCAAAAGAATTATTGCCTTACATCAAGCACTATCTCTTTTTGGAAAGCGCTACCGATTCGCAAAAAACGCTACGCTTATTCTCGGATGGTAATACAGGAATGGTATTTCTTTTGAATCAAGGCCGTTTATCCATCAACCGAAACAATCATCTCCCCCAGTCATTTTTGTATGGCCAGATCAGTCATTTTAAAGATCTCTGTCTGATCGAACGCATTTCCTTTATTATTGTTGTATTTCAACCCGATGGTCTCTACAAATTACTGGGTATACCGGCATATGAGCTAAAAGATCAAATCATTGGCTTACAGGATATCTTTGGACAGTCCGCAGACCGGCTTTACGATCAGCTTATATACTGCAAGCATCCAACAGCTAAATTAAATGCATTAGATACCTTCTTTTATACACTCGCCATTCAACACAAATCGCTAGGTCAGACCTCCTTTTCTAACGTTTTAAAATATATTACCGATCACAAAGGGCTCCTCTCTGTGGAAGAATTACTCAAACTCAGTGGTCATAATGAGCGGCAGATGGAACGGATATTTGCCGAACAGGTCGGTATGAGTCCCAAAAAATTCGGAAGCATTGTCCAACTCCATTTCTTTTTGAAGTTACTTCGCCATAAACCTGATGGTACAACACTGACGACCATCTCCTACGAAAGCGGGTATTTTGATCAATCTCATCTCATCAGGACATTTAAAAAATATACTGGTTTTACACCATCCATATATTTGAACAATACAAGCAGACTGGCAATCAATTTTATGGAGTTCCAAGCCTTGCCTGATCGCTTGTCGGGTTTGTACAATTTATCTTAACAACTTACAAGTAGATTTGTCAATAGATCAAAGAGAGAAATATGGACAAATTAAAAATTGCTACAGCACAATTTGAGCATAAAAGTGCGGATAAAGCCTATAATCTGACAATCATCGAGACCCTTGCGCAACAGGCCGCAGCCCAAGGTGCTGATGTGATTGCTTTTCACGAATGCTCCATTACTGGTTATACTTTCGCAAGAAATTTAGATAAACAGCAAATGCTCGATATTGCCGAACTCGTTCCCAAAGGAAACAGCACCCAGAAGTTGATCGAGATAGCAGCCAAATACAATATAACCATTCTTGCCGGTTTATTTGAAAAAGATGAAAACGACAATTTATATAAGCCTTATATCTGTGTCGACAAAGATGGCTTAGTCGCCAAACATCGCAAATTACATCCCTTCATAAACCCCTACCTGACCGCAGGTCAAGCTTACACGATATTTGAGATCAAAGGATGGAAATGTGGTATTTTGATCTGCTACGACAATAATGTTATTGAAAATGTACGCGCAACAAAATTATTGGGAGCTGACATTATCTTTATGCCACATGTGACCATGTGTACTCCTTCATCTAGACCTGGAGCGGGCTTTGTGGATCCTCAGCTCTGGGATAACCGTGAAAATGACCCAACCTCCTTGCGATTGGAGTTTGATGGAATGAAAGGACGCACCTGGTTAATGAAATGGCTGCCAGCCAGGGCCTATGACAATGCGGTCTATACTGTATTTTCAAACCCTATCGGAATGGATGACGATCAGTTAAAAAATGGTTGTTCAATGATCTTAGACCCTTTCGGGGATATTCTCGCTGAATGCCGTACATTTGACGATAGTTTTGTCATAGCCACAGTCACACCCGAAAAACTGATACAGGCTGGCGGACATCGCTATGTCAGCGCCCGACGACCAGAACTCTACCGCAACATTATTGGTCAGCGACATGAAGCAGACCAAAAAGTAGTCTGGTTACATACAGAAAATAGCTAGTCTCCATCAATCCAGCAACTGATTTAAGGCCTTTCAACCGAAGTCTTAAATCAGTTGTCTCACGATCATCCACCAGAGGTACCCAGCCATCTGTCAATTAAAGTATTGCGAACATTTTTTTCGCTAAACATCACACTACAAGACCTTATTTATGTTAATTTAGCGGATTAATATTCACTAGCAGTTTAAATAAAATTATGAACTATATCCGAAGATATTGGAACATACTCACGAATATCGGAACGCATCCGGATATGTCCTATATCGACCTCAAAAGGATACAGATGGTCAACTTGATTGCCATACTTTGTTTATTGCCCACACTTTGCTTCTTTATCCTTAATATCATCGACAAACGTTATCTGCTGTCAACGATCAACCTATCCAATACCATTTGTTCTATTTCGGTACTCTTTCTACAATACGACGGTAAACATAACTTTGCGAAGGCGATGTTATTGGTCAGCAATTTCATCTTTTTTCTTTTGGGAGCTATGTTATTTAAAAATGGCGGAGAATATTTTCTATTATGCACCCTGATCGCGTCCATGTTACTCTATGACGACCGTCGTGTCCATATCTTTTTCTGCCTTGCTACCGCTTTCGCTATTGCGTTGCTCTATTTCTTTCCGACCATTGTTCCTGTAGCCCAACGTGTCCCCAGGCTAAGACTGATCTTCAATATTAGCAATGCACTTGCCTTTATTGTTATCGCTGTAAATTCCTTCCTACAGATTATTTACAACAATATGGAGAAGATTGAGGAACAGCGTCGAAAACTTGAATCTATGAATCGCGATAAGGAGAAAATATTTTCCATTGTCGCTCATGACATCAAAAGTCCATTTGCAAGTTTGGAGGCATTGGTATTGATGCTTCGCGACCAGATTCTCAACAATACCGTATCTAGAGAATACATACAACAGCTTTATCAACAGATTGTACATCAAAATCAAGCGCTGGACGACTTTCTGCAATGGGGAAGTAGCAGTATGCGTGGAATTACCAGCCCTGCTATTTTAGTACTGATCGAACCATTGATCCGCGAAATCATCATATTGTTTGCCGATCAAATACAAGCAAAACAACTCAAGATAGAAGTTGCTATACCCGAAGGAACACATATCTTCGCCAATAAGGATCATACCTCCATTATTCTCCGAAACCTTATTAGTAATGCAATCAAATTTAGCTATGTGGCCGGAAAGATAAGTATTTATTGCAGTAGGAATGAGATTCATACCAACATTCATATCCAAGATGAGGGAGTTGGAATTAATCCCTCCAAATCGGCCTTACTCTTTAATGTAATACAGCATAAATCATTCGGTACGGAAGATGAACCCGGGTCGGGCTTAGGGCTCGTATTATGTAAAGATCTGATCGAGCGCAATAAAGGTATAGTCGATATTCAGAGTATTCCCAATAAAGGTTCAATTTTCACTGTTGGCTTACCGTCATACCCCACCAGAAACCAGACCTCCAAAAAAGAAGCACAGACCTGTTGCTAAAAACCTGTCCGTGCTTCTTATGCCGTGCAATATCCCCACGTATTCCTTTAGCACTGTATTCAATCAACAGCAGTACAATTGAATTTCCTCTCCTAAAAGGTAAAAGTCACTAACAGGGCCTTATGATCTGTAGGCCATATTCCTTTTGGAAGCAAAAATTCATCTTCGCTATCTTTACCCTGCTTTTTGGCATATTTCACTGTTTCCGCAGGTCCCACAATTCTCGCCTTCACCACTTTTAATGGTAGCTTACTACGATAATAGACATAGTCTATTCTGTCCCGATCATCCGCTGTAGGTGCCCAGGCCAGCTTATCAATAGGCACATCCTTATTGAACGCCGGATAGGTAAAGCCGGGATGACTTACCGGGTTAGGATACTGCACACGAAAACTATCTTTAAATCCTGCCTTTTCCAATAGAACTGAACAGCCCCAAGGCACTACAGCACCCCGATGGTCAAACAGATCCTTTGTCGCTACAGTCCAATCCAGATGTGAAGGCTCATTAAAATCACCCGCAATAATAAAGGATTGCGATTGCTTCTCCCCCTCCACATCGCTTATTATATCACGTATCGCCTCATCCCTTTTACTTTTACGATTGGCTTCCACAATTGTCGATACCTCAGTAATCGGATTTTCCAATTTCTTCCAGGTTATACCGTCATACCCCCTAGGAAGGTAACAGGCATAATTGGTATAATCCAGGTGTAAAGAATAAAAGACAAAATCTCGGTTGCCAACTTTGATCTTGCTTTTCAACACACCCCCCATCCCACTATCTTTGCCATACAATGCATGTTGATCCACCACCGGAAATTTGGAGATCAATCCAACATCCAGCTTTTCATCACTTGACTTACCAAAATAGCTTGCTCCTTTGGATTTTAATTCCACTAATATCCGCTGGATGTAATCTGTCCCTTTGTAATTACGCACCTCACTAAAGAGCACGATATCCGCATTCTTGTCGATGATTTCATCCGCAATGGCCGGAAAGCCATTGGGTACGACTGTCCCCTCCTGCCAGATATTGATCTGAAGCACTTTTAACTCGGTTTTCCCTTTTGCGGTCATAATCTGTCCGATGGCGAGCAGTAACAGCAACATTATAAGTTTTCCTATTTTCATCTATATGGTATATATTTACGCATCAGTTTATGAAACTTGCCCTAGCGAACTAAGGCAAGTCCAATCCTCAAATATCCAAAGACTTTGGCACAAGTCCTATCTTATTTTTGTAACAACCATATGATTTTGTCTACATTATCTACACCGCCCCACTGACGTTGTATCGCCTTTTAAGAAATCAATCCATGCATTTCCAATCAGCGAAACACAACGATTGATTCGAGCATAAACAAATCAGCACTTAGCGAAATACGAACGTTATTTACCTAAACCAAGCACTAACGAGATCATCTTCCTTTCTTGATGAGGTTTTTATTCAAAAAAAATCCCCTAAGCTTTTGTGCTAAGGGGAAATTCATGACGAAATCTATTAACCGATAATTATATTCGGCAACCGTTTTTAGCAGAAAATAGGACAGTGGTTTTCCATTAATAACTATTCAAGTGTACCGAATTTACCAGCCTGAAAGTCTTCAAAAGCCTGATAGATCTCTTCTTGTGTGTTCATTACAAAAGGGCCATAGCTTACAATAGGTTCGTCAATAGGTTCTCCACTCATAAACAGTAAGACAGCTTGCTCATTGGCCTTGATCACGACTTCTTCACCATCGTTTTCAAACAGTACAAAACTATGTTCTTTGGCCAACTGTCCATTGATCACCGCTTCTCCATTGACCACCAGGACAGCAGAATTGTGATGTTGAGGAACACTAAATGCTGTCTGATGTCCCTTTTCCAGTTTAATATCAAAGAGATTGACTGCAGTATAAGTTTCGGCAGGTCCCTTTGTATCCTGAAATACACCGGCTATGATATTGACGATCCCGCCATTTTCAGGCAATTGTACTTTACCCATCTGATCTGCCGTAATACCCTGATAATGTGCTTCGGTAGATTTATCCTTTGCAGGAAGATTAACCCAAAGCTGTACCATTTCAAAAGGGCCACCAGCTTTGGAGAAATTCTCCTCATGATACTCTTTGTGCAATATTCCTGCTCCAGCTGTCATCCATTGAACATCCCCGGGATTGATCACCCCGCTGTTGCCTGAACTGTCGTGATGTGCTACACTGCCTTTATAGGCGATTGTAACTGTTTCAAACCCTTTATGCGGATGAACATCTACCCCACGAATATGATCTGATGGACCAAAATCAAATTCCGCATTGAAATCCAATAAGAGGAAAGGACTCATCCGTCTTTTGGTAATGCCGTTACCGGGAACCATATTATACACACGGAATCCATCACCTACCATACCGGGCTGTGCAGGACGAGGGAAGATTTTTTCAATTGATTTTTTCATTTTTAATACTCCTATCTTTTGAATTCATACATCAACGAATACACTCTGCTTGCTTGCTTGCTTGCTTGCTTGCTTGCTTGCTTGCTTGCTTGCTTGCTTGC
>RCUH01000913.1_pt1 | contig 25189 bp, 29 predicted proteins | sample 2166191 | NCBI WGS metagenome assembly RCUH01 (sample SAMN09932848, study PRJNA488358) | compost metagenome | feature: garden; material: soil; isolation source: compost soil in an enriched community after 214 h of incubation | place: Germany: Experimental Botanical Garden Goettingen | collected...
TACATTAAATGCCATAAACCACTCTACCATAGTAGACCGTATCTTTCTACAAGTACCTTTCCATATTTACGCTGGATGGATTTCTGTTGCGTTAATTGCCAATGTTGCTGCCTATTTAACCAAGATTCGTTGGGATGGTTTTGGATTATCGGATACGGTTTGGACGATTTCTATGTTTACAGTAGCGTTATTAATCCATTTGTTTATGATTTGGAGACGCAATATGCCAGCATTCGGCCTGGTAGCAGTTTGGGCATTAATGGCTATTGCAGTCGCAAATACAAAAAACAATAACCTTGTTTTCTTATCCGCTATTATCGTGGCTGTTATTATTTTTCTAAACGTGGTTACATGTTATATCCGATTTAGAAAGGAGAAGGTTGCTTACTCTTGATTTTTTTGCTGAAAATTACCGAAGTTTTCTAAAATTTTGCTTGTTCATATTGTGACTACAGTTACCAAACATTGCAATGGGAGTTACACTATGACCATCTTTTGTATTGACTGGGAATTACTTTACCACAAAATCATACAATTTAGTACATTTAATTATCTTTTACTCATATTTCTTTCAGTATTTGTTACAGTTTCGATTACAGCATTTTTTGTGTTCAGCCTTTCATATATCTGTATAAAGTACCGAGGCCTTTTGAGTGTGTTTTTACACAAAAAAAGCTTTACTTGCTTTTTCGGATTTTTATAGAATCCGTGTGAAAAATTTGCGTGTATTTTTGAACTACTTTGATCTTTAGGTTGTTTGTCTAATCAAAAGATTGAAAATTATAATTATGAAAGACAAAAAAATATTGGTTTCGGGTGCTAGCATCGCCGGTACTACATTGGCTTACTGGCTGGATAGGTATGGCTTCGAGGTTACCGTGATAGAGCGTGCGGCAGGCTTGAGACTGGGCGGACAGAATATAGACGTGAAAGGACCAGCAAAAGAAATTGCACTTAAGATGGGTATTTTAGAAGAGATCCGCTCACATAATACCACCGAGATTGGGCTACGTTTCGTTAATTCTGACAATCATACAATAGCAGAATTTCCATCTGATAGTTCAATGAGTATGACTCAGGAACTTGAGATCCTACGTGGCGATCTGGTTAAGATACTGTACGATCTCACCGCGAAGTGTGTAGAATATCTTTTTGGTGATCACATCATTGATTTGAAAGAGAGTGAAAATGAGGTCAAGGTCGATTTTGCAAGTGGAAGGAAGGGTATCTTTGACATTGTAGTTATAGCTGAAGGTATCGGTTCTGCAACGCGTGATCTTGCCTTTGGCAGTCGTCCTCGTTTTAACTATTTAGGTTTATATACAGCTTATCTTACTATCCTTAGAAGTAATACGGACAGTCGGTGGGCACGCTGGTATAATGCGCCAAAGGGCATTGTATTTATGTTGAGGCCTGATAATTATGGAAAGACAAGGGCTTCGGTAACTTTTCTGGCAAAAGAGAACGCATATAAAGACCTAAGTGAAGCAGATCAGAAAAGAGCGCTAATTGATCGTATACAAGGTGCAGGCTGGGAATCTGAACGATTAGTTAATGAGATAAAAGAGAGTGAAGATCTTTATTTTGAGAGGGTCAGTCAAGTCAAGACTGATAAATGGACTAAGGGAAGGGTTGTCATTACAGGTGATGCTGCTTGGTGTGCTACACCAATCGCAGGAAAAGGTACAGACCTTGCCATGGCAGGAGCCTATATTCTTGCTGGAGAGCTTTATAGGGGAAGGGATTATGAAGAGGCTTTCCGTAACTACGAAAAAATAATGAAACCCTACGTTCAAGAGTGTCAAAAGCTGCCTCCAGGTATTCCTCGTATAGTATATCCGGAGTCGAGAGTCGGAGTTGCACTCCTAAATCAATTGATAGCCATTGTTGGAAGTAAACCTGTAAAATGGTTGATGCGCGTTTTTTCAGGAGATAAAAAAGACAATAAGAAGGATAAAAAAAAAGAAATTATATTGCCAGATTACTAACAATGAACACTTAACCGGAACCAGTTCAGTGTATCCATCTACAATTGACTGAACAAACAGATATAACCGTCATTCATCGGGAAATCGTTTCTTCTAACAAACCAGGTCAGACAGGTTAAATACTTTTTTGGCGGAACTGGCATAATATGTTTAAAATGTCAAAATATACTTTTTAGTATATTTTATTTGTTTTTAAAATATACTTTTTGGTATATTTGTAACGTAAATCATAGAATAGATGTTAACAAAATCAGAAAAAACAAAACAGTTTATCCTTGAGACCGCCAGTCCTCTTTACAACGAGAAGGGAATTTCCGGTGTAAGTATTGATGATGTTTTGGAAGCTACCAATTTAACTAAAGGTTGTCTTTACGGGCATTTCAATGGGAAAGAAGATCTATCTGAACAGGTTATAGATTATTCTTTGAAAAAAATGTCTGAAAGAGTGGCATCCGTTGTATCCAAAGGTAAAACGGCAAAAGAAAAGATCTTTTTATACCTCGATTTTTATAAGAATCCGCTTGACACCTACATTTCCGGAGGTTGTCCTATTTTTAATTCTGCTGTAGAAGCGGATGATAATTTTCCAACCATAAAAAAGAAAGTTGCAGCTGTTCTGAATGCTAGTCAGACGGGTATTTCGAATGTTTTAAAAGAAGGTATTACTAATGGAGAATTTTCAGAAAAACTAAATTCAGAGGTGTTTGCATTCAAAATGTTGTCTGCTGTCGAAGGTGGGATTGTTTTAAGTAGGACAATGGGAACGAGAAAGTTAATGGTCGAACTTATAAAGGATCTTAAAAAAGAATTAGAGCAGTATATGCTGTAATTTTTTTAGAACAAAATAGACTAAAAAGTATATTTTAAATATTAAACCAAAGAATTGATATATGAGCAACAAGTTGTTTGAAAGCTATGAGCTTAATGGTAAACGGTTAAATAACAGAATGGTAATGGCCCCTATGACAAGAGCCCGTTCTGCTAACGAAGGTAATGTTGCATCTGAACTGACGGCAATATATTATGCACAGCGTGCATCAGCCGGTCTTATTATTACAGAGGGTACATTTATCAGTGAAGAAGGAATAGGATTTATTAATGTTCCCGGAATTTATACGAATAAACAAGTCGAAGGTTGGAAATTGGTCACGAATGCTGTCCACAAAAAAGGAGGGAAGATCTTTGCCCAGCTCTGGCATACAGGAGCTTATTCACATCCCGATTTGCATGAGGGCAGATTACCTCTTGCTCCATCCGATTTTAATCCTGGGCAGAAAGCATTTACTTTAGAAGGCTTTAAACCTACCGTTGCTCCTCAGCCGATGACAATTGAAGATATTAAAAGGACAGTTAACGATTTTAAACAGGGAGCTATCAATGCTTTCCGCGCTGGTTTTGACGGGATAGAGCTTCATGGTGCAAACGGCTATCTTTTACAGCAGTTTTTCAGCAAAAATGCTAATTATAGAACTGATGAATATGGTGGTTCTCCTGAAAATCGCGCAAGAATTCTTTTCGAAATATTGGATGCGATCAGAGAAGTGGCTGACATCAAAAATGTTGGTGTGCGTCTCAATCCATCGTTGAATGGAATAATGGGAATTGCTGTAGATGATGAGACCATCGCAACTTACGACTACATTATTAAGCGGTTGAATGATTATGATTTGGCTTACATCCATTTAATAGAGCCTTTTACAGATGTAACAGGTAATGATAATGCGATTCAGCAAGTTGCAAAGCATTTCCGGCAGCTTTATCAGGGAACGATTATCATTAACCGTGCATTCAATAAAGAAACGGCCACACAGGTCTTGGAGGATGGAGATGCGGATCTGGTATCTTTTGGCGTTCCATTTATTGCTAACCCAGATTTGGTTGAACGTTTTAAAACAGATTCGGCACTCAATATACCAGATCAGGAAACTTTTTATACCCCCGGAGAAAAAGGATATACAGATTATCCATTTTTAAATAAATAAGAACACAGTTATATACATATAATAATATCAAACAAAATTTGTCAAAATGAAAACAACAGGAAATACTATATTCATTAGTGGCGGAAGCGCAGGAATAGGATTGGCAATTGCCAAAAAATTAAATGAAGCAGGAAATAAAATTATTATAAACGGACGTAATAAAGACCGTCTTCAAAGGGCGTTGACCGAGTTAAAAGATGCCGTTGCCATTCAGGGCGATCTCTCAGTAGAAACAGATAGGATACGAATTGCAGAAGATTTGAAGACAAATCATCATGATGTAAATATCATCATCAATAATGCGGGAGCAGCTTTTGGATATTTACTCAGTGAAACGACCAATGCACACGAAAAAGCAATGATCGAGATGAATACGAACTATTTTGCGATCATTCACTTTACAGAATTAATGATTCCACATTTGTTGGAAAAAGAAGAATCAGCGGTGGTCAATGTTTCGTCTATTGCTGTATATGGAAGTCATAAATTTCTTCCAACCTATGGTGCAACGAAAGCGGCACTACATAGCTATACGACAGCTCTGAGACAAACTTATGAAGAGCAGCAAAAACTTCAGGTCTATGAGGTTTATCCTCCATTGGTAAACACCGATTTTTCCGCTGAAATAGGTGGGGCGGCAGGAATTGCGCCCAGTGAAGTGGCGGAAGAACTGTTTATTGGACTGGAAAACAATTTGTTTGATATTCCTGTTGGTGATACAAAGGTTTACGCAAATGCAATTGGGGAAGCTATGGCAAAATTAGCTCAGGCATAAATATGAATCGAACCAATCATTAAGAAAAATAAATGATTGGTTCGACCCCATAAAGCCTATCAATTAGTTAATAGAAAAGAACATTATAAATCCACCCTATAAAAGACTTGTTATGAAAGCATTTATTGTCCAAAAATATGGTAAGAAAGAAATCCTTACCCTTGCCCAAGAGCCTAAACCTATAATAACGGAAAACGAGGTTTTAGTGGAGATTTATTCAACAGGTATTAATCAACTTGATACCAAAATTTTATCCGGGGAATTCAAATTGATTTTGCGTTATAAAACTCCATTTATTTTAGGTCATGATCTGGCGGGTGTTGTTTCAGAGATAGGTTCCAATGTCATAAAGTTTAAAATTGGGGATGAGGTTTATGCGCGTCCTTCCGACAATGCAATAGGTACTTTTGCTGAATTTCTAGCGGTGCCCGAAGGAGACCTAGCATTAAAGCCAAAAAGCCTTACAATGGAAGAGGCAGCAGGTGTTCCCTTGGTTGCGTTGACGGCTTGGCAAGCTTTAGTAGAAATTGGTAAATTAAAGAAAGGGCAAAAAGTTTTTATACAGGCTGGTTCGGGAGGTGTTGGAATTATAGCTATACAGCTTGCGAAATATCTAGGAGCTACAGTGGCTACTACCGCAGGGAAAGCAAGTTTTCATATGCTGGAAAAATTAGGCGCTGATGTTTTGATCGATTATAAAACACAGGATTTTGAAAGTGTATTAAAAGATTATGATTTAGTTTTAAACAGTCAAGATAACAAAACGTTGGTAAAATCTTTAAATATTGTAAAAAGGGGAGGCAAGGTGATTTCTATTTCTGGCCCACCAACACCAACCTTTGCTAAGGAAATTGGGGCATCTTGGATTATTAAATTAATATCATCACTTTTAAGTTCTGGAATTAGAAGAAAAGCCAAGAAAAAAGGAGTTGATTACCAGTTCTTATTTATGAGAGCTGATGGGAAACAGCTTGAAGAAATCACAAAGCTTATTGATAATGGAATAATCAAAATTGTTGTAGAAAAAGTTTATCCTTTTTCTCAAACCAATGAAGCTTTAAATCATGTTGCCAGGGGAAGGGCAAAAGGAAAAGTGGTGGTAAAAATAAAATAGTTTTAAACATAATTTCTATTTTTGAAGACCTTGAACGAATTAGAAACCAAAATTATTGGATTGGTAGAATTTATTACTAAACTATCTTACATCAATGGAATCAAACGTCATAGACATTTTTCAGCGGTTACGAAATGGAGAAACCATATCTTCCGATGACCCACAGGCCTATAAGATGCGTGAGGCTTCTTACATTACAAAAGTACATCTCGTACAGATGAACAGCTCCACTGATCCCATAGAAATTAGAAGGTTGTTAAGCCAAATAACGGACAGTGTCATAGATGAGAGCGTTACCATTTTTACCCCGCTTTATATTAACTACGGTAAAAACATCAAAATAGGTAAAAACGTGTTTATAAATTTTGATTGTACCTTCTTAGATTTAGGAGGCATCACAATCGAAGATAATGTACTCATTGCCCCCAAAGTCAGTTTACTTTCAGAGGGCCATCCTACAGCAGCAGAGCATAGGCAGTCCCTTGTACCAGGGCATGTCCATATCAAAAAAAATGCTTGGATTGGAGCAAATGCAACCATTTTGCCAGGAGTAAGCATCGGTGCAAATGCCATAGTGGCTGCAGGAGCGGTAGTATCAAAAGATGTTCCCGATAATGCGATAGTAGGTGGAGTACCTGCAAAAATTATTAAATCAATTTAAGATAAATGAAATAGTGATATGGATAAAAATATCTTTAGACACAGTACTTGGCTTAGATGGTCGTTGCAAACTGTACTGGCATCAGTAATGTTTTTTTGTATGAGCAACTATGCACATTCTCAACAGCGCGAAATAATGGTGCGGATTTCAGAAATTGAAATACATCCCGAACATTTGGAAAAGTACAAGGAGATACTCAAAATCGAGGCCGAAGCGTCCGTAAGACTTGAAGTGGGAGTTATTGCCATTTTCCCTATGTTCCAAAAGGACAAACCAACACAGGTAAGGATACTGGAAATGTACAAAGACCAGCAAGCCTATCAGTCCCATTTGAAAACCGAACATTTTCAAAAGTATAAAACAGGTACACTTCACATGGTCAAATCATTAAACCTTGTGGATATGGAAGCTCTGGATATGGAGACAGCAGCTCATATATTTAGAAAACAGATAAAGTAGATTAGATAATTAATGAACAATTTTCTCCAGCAGAAATACAAACACATTCCATATGCTATAGGAAAAGTTGCCGCATAAAATATAAGGATCCGATTTTGTCTTTAAATTTTGGCTGATGCAAATCATTCGGCAACGCTACTACTTTCATAAATAAGTTTTTGATTTAGTTTATTCTTGTTCATCGACCGGATAGACAATACTGATTATGACCAAGGACTTCGTTAGATCAGCGGGCAAGAAATTAATTTATTTGATATGTTGCTTAAAGTAAACGAAATGATAGGCAATAGCACTGTTCCAATAAGCCGTATTATGGTCACCGGGCCGACTGATGAATGTCGCTGGAATACCTATATTATCCACTAGCTGTTTTAATTCCATGCTGGCAGGGTATAAAATATCCTCAGTGCCACAATCAAAGATAAAGTTCCGTTTAAAGTTGGGCCTTTTACGGATGATCTCCAATATGCTGTAGGCATTCCAGTTTATATAATTGTTTTCTGTCCCACCCAGAAGGGTTTTCGTGTCATCTACCAATCTGTTATTTTTCCAAAAATGTTGACTGACATTTTGAAAAATGTTAAAATCTATTTTGAGTGCACCACTGCTGCAACCAGCGGTATTAAAATAGTCCTCATGCAGTGTAAAGAGCCTTAATGCGCCATATCCCCCCATACTCAATCCACTGATAAAGATATTGTTTCTGTCAATATTGTAAGCCTGATGTATTGTGGGCCTGAGCTCCTTGAAGAAAAAGTCATCATATTGCATTTCATTTTTCAATGGACTATTAAGGTAAAAAGATGTATAACCATCAGGAGTGACAACAATAAAATCATATTGATCCGCCATCTGCTGAAGATCTGCCGTATGGCTCCATTGCCTGTAATTTTCGCTATAGCCATGCAGTAAATAAACTAATGGATATTTGGTATCCTTATTATAAGTCTTTGGCTTAAAAACGAGGACCGTATCCCGTTTTTGAAGATATTTTGATTGAATAACAAACTGTTCTTGAGCTCTAAGAGCCCAAGAGTAAAGAAGTACGATCACTGTGATAAAATATTTCATTGTGTTTGGATTTCTTAACTTTGTACTACAAATATCGGCTGATATTTTACTGCAGTCAATGACTAACAAAATTGTTAGGTTTTAATTCAACAGTTATGCGTAAGAACAATTCGACCAACGCCATTAATGAGAAATTCCTATTTCAGGTCTGTGAGCTAAACTCTGCGATCGCTATGATCAGTGGACGGTGGAAATCCCAGATTGTTTATTCAATCAGTCAAGGGAACAATAGATTTCATTTACTTCAGAAGGAGCTACCCAATATTTCTGAACAAGTTTTAGCTAGGCAGCTAAAAGAATTAGAAACACACTCTATTTTGTTAAAAACAGATATTCAAGGTACTGTTCCACCGGGTGTGGCTTATATTTTAACCAGCAAAGGTTTGGATCTCATACCTATATTGGAAAGTTTATGTGGTTGGGGGAAAGTATATGCAGAAGGAAAGGAAATAACTACGTTGTTATGAATATAGTGTTTCCTCTACGCTCCCCATAGCAGAGTACCTTCCACAGCAAAATCCTCATGCTTTTTCAGCTTGTCTTTTTGTCGCGTACTATAAATTGGAAGATTGTCAGTTTGAACCTTATAATTTTTATGATGAATCAGGCAATTTAATTAACCTTAATACTCCAGTAGAAAAAGAAATAATACTATAAATAGGCGACGTGTAATGTTAAGGAACATTCTGATAATTTGGCTATAAAAATAGTGAAAGGGACCTTTAGTAAATCGATTTTAAGAAGAATGGTTAATACAGGTGTTCAATTATTAGAGGAACACCTGTATTGAGTAAATGGTTAACGTTTTTTTATTCTCTTAGCCTCTTCTGAAATTTTAGCGAATGATTTATCCCTTTTACGTTTTTCATGCTCAGAACTAGAAAAATACCAGGATTCTTTTCGCAGTTTGAGATAACTATTGTATACCTCCAGTTCTAAAAGACTGTGGTTTACAGCTTCCACAACAGCACATCCAGGTTCATTAACATGTGTACAATTTTCAAAACGACAGGATTTTGCAAAATCAGTAAGTTCGAATATATCAGATAATGTTTCAGAATTGTCTGATGCTAAACCAAATTCTCTAACACCAGGTGTATCTATTAAAACACCACTATCCTTCATTAATATCATATCTCTTCGGGTCGAGGTGTGTCTTCCTTTACCTGATGATTTGCTTATCTCGGACGTGGAAAATATTGTCAGTTCACACAGTGCGTTGATCAAAGAACTTTTGCCGACGCCAGATGACCCCACAAATACAATCGAATCTCCCTGCTTGATAAATTTTCGCACCGAAAGTATTGTTTCAGGAGAAAGAATACTTGTGAAAAGTATTGGCATTTGACGTCCAATATGTTTCAGCGATTCCTCTACTTTAGGGCGATTGAACTCCAAATCCGATTTAGTGAGGATCAATATCGGAAGAATATTTTCTTCTATTATTTGAACCATAAATCGTTCCGTTCGGCGAACGCTGAAATTAGCATCAAGGCTTTGTACAATAAAAGCCTTGTCCACATGGGATGCTATAGCTTGCCTATCGTTCTGCGTTCCGCTCTTTCTTCGGTATAACGTGTGCTTGCGTGGTAAAACATCAAGGATTATTCCTTTGTTATCCTCAAAAGGTTGAAAAATAATCCAGTCCCCGGTACACGGAAGTTCAAATGATGACCGTCCATAAAGCATATTACCTGCCAGTTCGCACAACACTCGACCACTCTGGGCAATGACCTCATAATTGGTTTTGTTTACGGTGGCAACACGACCATGAAAAAGATGTTTGTATTGCGAAGCTTGTTTGAGTTGGAACAGCGTGTCGTTCCAACCATATAATGATAAGTTATTCACTTCTTAATAATTTAAAATGATGAAATAAAATTGCTAAATTCTCTATCAGCCGAATGGTTTGTTCCATACCAATCTTCTTTGGTAATACGTAGCTACCAAACCAATGATTTAGAAACAAGACACCCGGAATTAGGCAATCATTCCAATTATCAAACTATAATATGTAAATAGCTGTCTTTGCATAAGATACAAAGATATAAAAATTCTAATTCAGTACTTTAATCATTTATTTACTGAATATTTCTTTATACAGCTTGTTTTGATCCTATTTACTTTACTGCGATGATCTAAATTGATTTGTCTAATTAAAAAAACGGAGGAGTTTTTGGGAGAATTTATAAAAGATTTCCGCTAATTTTCAACCTATAAAATCTGATCGTTTTTAAAAGAATATGGTTAAGTGCGTTTTGGTTTGTCTACAGAAAATTAGTATCTTCAATATAGTTAATATTAATTAGAAATTTCTTGCTCCTTATTTACCCTTCGATTCACACAGTCTCCTTACTATCAGAGGTATTCATATTCTGTATCAGTAAATCCAAATATAAGCGTCAAGTAAGTACTATAAATATCCAATGGGTAAAGATAATATCTGCTTGATTCTATAAAATTGCGGACCTGAAAAATTGCTATCTTGCTCATTAAAGATCAGACAGATCTCAACACGCCAAGCTGGTTATAAACATTCTAGTAAGGTACTACACGTATAAAAGGAAATAACAATATGGAAGTAAAAGATCGGAAGCTAGCTGCAAAATTAGAGGATTTAATAGAAGAGTCAGAAAGGTATTATGGAGAGTCAGATTACGAAGGATTTGTGAAAGTCTCCTTAAAGGCTTGGAATGTATTGCCAATTCCTAGAGAAATCTATGATGAAAGTTATCACATTGCAGAGGGTTTAGCGGAGGGATACCTGTTGATAGGTAATCATGAAGAAGCCATCAAATGGGCAGAAATTATGGGGAATTGCGATATGGAAAGAGCAGATGATGGTGCGCGTGAATTTGTTTTGGGTAAGATGCTGTATGAAAGTGGAGATCTGGAAAATTCTAGAGAAAAATTTGTATTGGCTATGATCAAATCTGAAGGAAGGGCATTTGCAAATGAACCGAAAAAATATATAGAATTTTTAAGGAAGAAGTAACTATTCATGTCTTTAGGCACAGAATCATATCTGAGGAGAGCAGAACGATGGACTGTATCACCAGATCGATTGACTGAAAGAAAATGAGAATTTAATTGTAGATTAGTATGAAAGCAAAACCAAAAAGTATACATTCCATCAAAATGATTAAACGGACTATTTTATCTGGCACGGTTGTGTTATTCCTATTTGGTACAGCATGGAGTTGCAACAATAAAGTTAAAAATACTGAACCCAAAGAATTTTCTAAGATAAACACTGAACTGCAAAAGGAAGTAAGAATAGCGGCCTACCAGACATTAAGGGCGTGGCTTGATCAGGGAGTGGAAGGTGTTCAGTTTTTACGGAGCAGTGAATGGAAAATTGGAGACCAAATTTTCTTTAATAGTAGTAATAATAAAGGTTTTCTGTTACTACTCAACCAAGATAAAGTACCGCAAGCCGAGCTGGATTATGTTCAGGTTTTGTACGCTGTAAAAGAGGGAGAAAAATGGCATATTTATCTTGCGTCCTTACCCAATATTATCATCCCCAGAAAAAGAGAAAACGGAATGTTTATTCGTAATTCATTTGGTCAATTAGCCGCTATAGGAGAACGGGAAATTCAGCGATATCTAAGAAAAGGCCACGAAACTAATAATGATAAAACTATTAACAACGAATACAATGAAGATCTAAAGAAAAATAATCGACTTTTTCTATCAAGAAGAATCAAAATCTAGTAGTTGAGTGTTCATATCCCAATTGGTACGGGCATCAATATGTAGTAATCCAATTATGTCAATTGAAAATAGATTGGCCTACTGAATGCAATCCAATCATAAAATCATCGGGCCCAACGATGTGCGGTTGTTATATTATTTTATTTCATCTACTTCTCTGTTACTTAAATTATCTAAAAATTACGATTTTCAAGAGATTTTTCCTTATTATAATTTACGGGGTGACAGCTGTTAGTTTGACTACGGTTGGATGGGACGGATAAATTAAGTAGATTTAATTTCTATAAACTACTTCTTATATGAAATTTCCATTGTTGTTATTGCTATTGATCGGATTTTATTTGGTCGCATTTGCACAAAAAGAAAAAACGCACTTGGCCTTGGTTCGCCTAGATGGAAAATATGGATTTATTGATGCTATGGGGCGTGAGGTAATTCCTCTTGTTTATGACGATGCCGGTTCTTGGGGCAATAACCTTGTGCCCGTAAATATAGGTAAGTATGTGCCTGATGCCGATCCAGTGGTGTTAGTTGCGCCCTCGAATGTAAACCCAAAAGATTCTGTCAAGCGTAATGAGCAATACAAAACCGTTGATATAAAAAAAGAAGAAAAGGGCAAATGGGGCTATTGCGATACATCAGGTGCATTGGTTATTCCTGTTCAGTTTTCGAATACCACTTTTTTTAATGAAGGAGTTGCGGGCGTAGAAATCAATGGTAAATGGGGCTTTATCAACACCAGCGGAAAAATAGTGGTACAGCCTGTGTACGATAAGATAGGGTATTTTTCACAAGGACTAGCAGTAGTAGCTAAAAATGACCTGTATGGCTACATCAATTTAAAAGGCGAGGAAGTGATTAAGCTTCAATACGTAAATGCAAAAGCCTTTGAAAACGGGTTTGCGCAGGTGTGGGATAAATATACTTCCAAAAAGTATAATAAAAATAGTATTGGCCGGATCATCAATCTGAAAGGAGAAATAGTTACAGATGCCAAATATGATATAGATGATACTTTTTCAAATGGCTTGTTCAGCTTTTGGTTGCCAGAAGGAGAGTTGCTCCTAGGACTAATGAATACCAAGGGCCAAATGATCACACCGCCAATTTATAACGAGATTTCAAGCTTTAACAACGGTTTAGCGAGGGTTATGGTTTATAAGGAAGATAAGATTGTTAAGGAGTTTTATCCCAATTATGGTTATGTCAATACGACCGGGAAAGAGGTGGTGAAGCTAGGGCTGGCCAAAGCGACCGAATTTTATGATGGTATGGCGGTAGTAGCCAGATTTGACAATAAAGACGACGGAGAACTTGACCACGCGTTGATTAATACCAAGGGAGAATTTGTGCTGGGTTACAATTGGAAACAGCTCGCACTTTTAGACAGTAAACATCTTCTGGCTATTAGCATTAAAAATCCAAGTGAAACCCTAATTATTAATGCCCAAGGAAAGAAGATTTTATCCCTTGAAAAAGAGGATAAACGGCTTGCCGACCTGGGACATGGTTTGTTTGCCCTAATGAATGCTGAAGGCGAACCATTGGAACTTTTCGGTTTAAACAAACAAATGCCTTTTAATGTTAGCCAAAACAAAGGTCGAAAATACTTGTCGTACCAATTTGGTTTAATCCGGTTTCGCTCTCTCAGTGATAGTAACGAAAAGTCACCTCATTTCAAAATAGGGCTTGTCAATCTAAAGGGCAACGTATTGGTCAAGCCTAAATACAACGAAATATCAAATTTTGAGCCAACAGATAGATTATAGCCAAAAAGCTGAGGTTTATACTTCAGCTTTAATTAATTTTAGTTCATTAGAATATTAACCGGTTATTTTCAAAGATTTAATGTGTTGCCCATCGGCTAACTGAAAATGATATTTCAAAACAATTGGGCTGCCAGGAAATGTTCCTGAGATTTCCGCAGATAGGATGTTTTCGCTTTCATTATACTCTAATGGCACCATAGAGGCTCCGTATTCTTTGTTAGCTTTGTCAATCCAGTTTTCAATTTCAATTTTCCCGTTATGGGTTTTTCCTTCGTCAAATACTTCCGCATTTTCAGTAAAACAATCTGCATAAGCCTTACTGTTAAATTCATTTTGCGCTTTTACTAGTTCGGAGATAATGTTTGGTAAATTCATATTTTCTATTATTTAGATGGATTATTAAATGGTCGGTACTGTTCCACCGTCAATTACATATTCTGTCCCTGTTAGATAGCTGGCTCTTGGTGAAACAAGGAAGCCAACAAGTTCAGCTACTTCTGCAGGCTCAGCAGGTCTCCCGAAAGGGATTCCTCCCAATGCATCCATTACACCTTGTTTTGCTTCTTCCACAGTACTATTCGAGTTTCTTGCGATCTCGCCCAGCCAGGCTTCCGATGCTGTGGTATTGATCCATCCCGGTGAAACAGTCAGCACACGCACACCTTTTGGAGTAACTTCATTTGATAAACTTTTGCTATAGTTTCTCAATGCCGCTTTGGCAGCTGCATAAGGCAAGGTAGAATTATACAATGGCAATTTACCCTGAATGGAAGCAATGTGAATAATCACACCGCTTTTTCGCTCTATCATTTGTGGTAAAAATCCTCTGTCCAATCGAACAGGAGCCAGCAAATTTGCTTGTAGCGTTGATTCCCAATCTTCATCAGATAATACGGCAAACCCACCGGCAGATGTTGATGAAGAACCCAGGTTGTTCACTAGGATATCCAATCTTCCATAAGTCGACAATACTTCGTCGATTACTTTTTGGGTTCCTATTGCCTTACTTAAATCTGCCGAAATGAAATGCAGATTGCTGTTTTCTTTTTCAGGCGCGCTTCTTGCGGTAATAATCACTTTTGCTCCGGCCTGAAGTAGTCTTTCAGCAATTGCTCTTCCAGTACCTTTTGTACCTCCTGTTACCAATACAATCTTGCCCGATAACTCATTGTTGAAATTAAATTGTTCCATTTTAAGAATTGTTTATAGGACAAATTTGGGGTATAAAATCAGTCTGTACAAGTACGGAATTACGATTCACATAGGGATAAATTTTTCCCCTATTGTACAAATCGGAACATACCTTTTCTTTTGAAATATTAAATTAAAACCTGCTTTGCTGCGCCGTTGGTTGCAGTTTTATTTATTCAGCTCGGAGATTGTTGATGTTTTTTCTGAATAATGAAAATTCAAATGTTGTAAAAAACAGATAAATTATTGAAAAAATTACCAGATTTCAGAACAAAGTAACAGTGTTATTGTATAAAATACCGTCAGATAGCGTAAAATAATGGTATTCCCAAAAATGTCAGTAGTAATTTATAAATGTTATCTCTAATTTTACCTATAAGATGAGAAAAAGTGCACACGAACAAATAACCATTCCAATGAAATATGCAAATGAATAAACCAAGTTTAATGAAATATCTAAAATTTGTAAAACCATTTCAAAAAATTTCCATCGTTGTGATTTGTTTCTGCTATTACTATTCTATAAATAACGAACAACGCAATAAAGTGTTTGTTAGCCAAAATATAAAGTTAATTCGTTTCATTTTTTGTAAAGGATAGTGTTTAATGTGAAGTCAAACTAATTTTCTGAACTGAACACCATAAACGTTTGTCAACACTTTCTGTTGGTCAAGTTTTTCAAAGAAATTAAGCATGTCACTGAATGGATTATTAAAATATTTCGTCAAATGTTTTAGGCTTTTTGTTGTTTCAAGGAAATTGTAAAAAAAATATGGGTCCAGATTACCAATACTTTCTTTTCTACCAAGCGAAACTTCAAGAATTTGACCTGTTGTTAGGTTTTTAAACATACAATGCTCTCCATGTACATCGAACCACCAATTACCCGATAGAGTTTCTTGTCCATTTAATAAATCCGCATTTTCTATTTCGAAATAATGCCCTGCATGAATTTTTGCTTTTTCAGGTTGGTCTGTTTCAGCAATTAATTTGTCAATAAGCAGTTCTGCAATGGCTTTATAGTCATCCATTGCAGTTAATAATTCGTGTTCCATTTTAATCCTTCTCAAATTACAACCATGATTCTGTTAATGAATATCGGACAGAGAAACTTCAAACTTGATCAAGTTATACTATCTCTTATTCCTAAAGGCTTTTGGTGAGTAGCCTGTGAGCCTTTTAAAATATCTGCAAAATAAACTTGTATCGCCGAAATCTAGCTCGCTGCTAATCTGTTTAATTGATAAATTAGATGATTTAAGCAATGTTTTGGCATGTAGAATCATAACATGGTCAAGCCATTGTAGGACAGATTTTCCAGTTTTTTGTTTTAATAGGGTAGAGAGATACTGAGGTGTCAGATGAAGTTTTTCCGCATAAAATTTTACGCTCCGTTCTGTATTAGCATGTTTAGAAATTAGAATATAGAAATCATCGATGATCTCATGTGTGCGGTTTTTCATGAGACTATTATTATTTGCTAAACTGGTATACGTTTCAGAAATCATACAGATTAGCGCTATAATTAGATGCTGTAAAATTTCTGTCTTCTTAGCACTTTGGTTACTATGGTAAAACTCTTGTAAAAGAGTTAGCAATTCTTTGTGACGTCCTATACTACCAGGCAGAAGCCTTACAATAGGGTTCCACCGAATTTGATCGTTCATGATAAATTCACGGAGAATTGGAAATGCTGAAATAAAATCCAGCGAAAGTCCAATAGTAACAAGTTCTGCGTCTTCACTAGCAGTTTTAGTTTCGACCATCAATTGAGGTAATACAACAATAGTATCGTCTACATTGACTTCATGCTCCAAAAAATGAATTTGTGTACGCATAGAGCCTTTTAACATAAAGCCCAATAGTAAGCCTTCAAACTGATGCCTATAATCGGTGAATTCTTTTTGTGGCCGATCATTTTGATCAATTATAAACATTCCCTCAGCTTTTTTAGAAGGATCAATATTGTAAAGCTTATAGACGTTGTCTAATGTTAAGAATAAAGGCATAAGCAAATATCGGAAAAAATGAATATTTCTTGCCAATATCTGGCTATCAATACATTTAATTTATTACAAATTGAACGTACTAACCTATAAAATGCAAAATGTCGGCAAATCGGTTTGTATATTTTTGAATAAAATAATATTCGACATGAAAGATTCTATTTCAGAGCGTCAAGAATTTACAAAAAATAGCTATAAGCGACATACAAACTGGTATAATGACCTTTATCCGGAGCGGGCGCAGAAAATGGAAATTCTGGAATCCATCAAAAATAGCCGGGGTAGTATCAACGAATGGTTGCAACAGATTTTCTTTAAGTGCGTAGAGCCTTTAACACATGAAAAGAAAGCAAGCTGGTTTACGGTGGGTGACGCTTATGGACACGATGCGGGGTATCTTTTGCAAGAAGGTGTTGAGGATGTTACTGCTAGTGATCTCAATGGCGACTTCTTGATGCTATCACAACAAATCGGTTTGATCAAAAAGTTTGCAGTTGAAAATGCCGAAGCATTGAGCTTAAGGGACAATAGTGTCGATTACATTCTTTGCAAAGAGACCTATCATCATTTTCCGCGACCTTATGCAGCACTTTATGAAATGATACGAGTTGCAAAACAAGCAATTGTGATCATTGAACCACAGGATCCTATTTTAAAAATGCCACTACTTTTGTTTGTAAGTAATTTATTAGCACGTGTAGATGACAAATTAACAGCCAAGATTTGGAGGAACCGATTCTCTTATGAGAAAGTTGGGAACTTCGTTTATAAGACCTCCGAACGTGAGTTTGAAAAGTTTGCAGCAGGATTGAACCTTCCAATGATTGCGGTAAAATCTTTTAATCCTAATTTTTGGTTTCCAGGCAGTAATCACTACCCGGCGAAGTTGAATACACGTAGGTTTAGGAAAATCTTTTTGAAAAAAAAGTTTCGTGACATACTCTGCAAAATTGGAATTTTTCCAAGTCAGTCCTTAAGTATAATTATATTTAAACATCTACCTGGCAAAGCACTGAAAAAAGCACTTATTGCAAATGGATATCGTTTAATTGAAATTCCAGCCAATCCATATTCCTAAGTTTCAATTCATTTCTCAGGGTAGATTAAACATATCCACTTAAGAACCATTTAGAACTATTTAATCTATCCCTTGGGTTTGTTTGACCCACTGGGCAGATAGGGTTTTCCCTGAATGCAACCACTACATTAGAACGCTGGGCTACGATTCAATTTATGGGTTTTGACAAGTCCATAGGATAGCAGGAGACGAAATCCTCTTCTTTGCTTCAGTTAGCATTTTTTCAGAAATATCCACACCAATAATTTTTTTGGGGCTTTGACTCAAAATCGATTCTATTTGATGCCCTAGTCCGCAACAGAGATCTACAACTGTCTTGCTCTTTATAGGCTTCATGAGGTGTTTTATTATAGGCTGTTCCAACAGTTCATTTAAACCCTTGTCGTTGTCTCATAAATCTTTATAACCTTCAAAAAAATCGGGATGATCATATATATTGTTTCATACTTATAATTTAGATATTTGATTGCGAATTTATTTCTTAATTGACATTCTTTAAAGTCTACCGCTTGTACTAAGCCTGCATAATTTAGATTATCAAAGAAATGAATATAAATCTTTAATACTCTTTTTTAGAAGTTAGACCGAATAGCGGCTATTTTTAACTTCCTCTTAGTTGAAGACCATTTTGGCATACCTACCACCAAGAGAAATCAAATTATCATGTGTGCCGATTTCTTCAACCTTACCATTTTCTAAAACGATTATTTGATCTGCATATCGAACAGTTGAAAGTCTGTGCGCTATGGAAATGACAGTCATGCCATCACTCACAGAAGATAGAGCCGCAGTGAATGCCTTTTGGGTTTCAGCGTCCAGTGCGCTTGTTGCCTCATCGAGAAGCAAAATTGTAGGTTGACGTAATAATGTTCTGGCAATACACAGTCGCTGCCGTTCTCCACCCGAGAACTGATAGCCACGCTCACCCACCTGAGTTTTTAGACCTTCGGGGAGACTGGTGATGAGTGTCTTGAGCTGAGCTACCTGGAGAATATTTGCTATTTCTTCCTGTGTAGCATCAGGTTTAGCAAAAAGAAGATTTTCTTCAATCGAGGCGTTGAGTAAAAAAGGGTCTTGCGTCACTATGCCAAGCAATTCAGAAATAGAGTTAAAGCTTAAGTCCTTAACATCAATCCCATCAAATAATACCCGACCCTCGTCGGTATCGTACAGCCTGGCGATAAGATTTCCGATTGTACTTTTTCCAGATCCTGTGGCTCCGACAAGAGCAGTATATTTCCCAGCTGGGATTGTAAAGGAGATATTTTTTAGCAAAGACACCGATTCTCTGTCATAGGAGAATGATACATTTTCGAACGTAATACCTTTCTCGAATTCATTTTTGTGAAGTGTGAGGGGATTTTCTCTTTCCGTTATTTCTGGGGGCATATCAAGATAGGAAAAGACCCTGGTAAGAATTGCTCTTACTTTGCCAAATTCAATACGAGTTTCAAATACTTCTAGGAGAGGCCATAGAAGTTGCTCTTGCAGTGCCACAAATGCGACCATCGTCCCAATAGACACTTTGTACCCCATTCCCAAAAGTATCCCCCCTCCAAAAAATGTAAAGGCTGGCAACATATCCAAGAATAGAAAAATAATAGCAAATTCCCATTGGCCTGCTGTGTTTGACCGGGTTTCCAATTTGGATAGATCTTCAGAGTTCTTTCTGAACATGTGCACAAGATGCCTTGCCCGTCCCATTGTTCTGGCTAAGATAAAACCTCCAGCAGATAATGATTCAGTGATATTAGACGAAAGATCAGCTACACGTTCTTGTTGGTCATGCATAATCCTTTCTCGTATTTTTGCTACCCGTTGGTTGACTAACACGAGTAGGGGGATTATCAAAATAGAAACAATAGCTATACGCCAATCTAAAAGCAACATGGCTATCGTAGTCGTAATAATAGCGGTTACATGTCTGGCAAAATCAGTTGCAGTATTCGTCAGCAAAGATTGCATTTTTGAAATGTCACTCGTAATACGAGCTTGTATTTCTCCTGTTCGGGTGGATGAAAAAAATGAGAGCGACAAAGACTGAAGATGCTCATAGAGCTTCACCCGTAGATCATGCATAATCCTTTGTCCAATGCTAGTTGAAATATAAGATTGTACCACAGAAACAATTGTTGTAAAAATTGAAATACCTGCTAATCCAAGCACGAGATTGAATAGTAGATTCATATTCGAGGCCGGTAGCGCGTCGTCCACGATTTTCTGAATTAGGAAGGGACTTATTGTGCCGAACGCGCCACCTATTATAATTAATAGCAGCACAATAACCAATGTGGTTGTATAGGGTTTCACAAGATGCGAAACCCTCGAAAAGGAAAATTTTGTATGAGATACGTTTGTATTTGTTTTCATTACCATTACTGTTTAGCTGCAAAAGGTGAGGGTATTACCCTATTAATAGCGAATAGCAAAAATACAAGGAAGGGACACGTTTTTGTTGACGATTCTACTGGTTTTACATTCAATCTGTAACTAAATAATTTTTAAATCAAACCGTTCTTCGTATAAAGGCTTTCCCCATTGAGTGGATTCGATTGCATTTGTCTGCACAAAACCAGCTTTTTTATACATACTTATAGCGCGTTCTTGGATATTAGTAGTCAATAGAAATATATTGCTATATTTTTTTTCTCTGCAATATTCCAGTGCCACATTTAATAAGTGCTTACCGATTCCAGTCCCACGAAAGATAGGATGTGTTAGAAACCAGCGCAATTGTGCTTCTTCTGAATCATGATGCACAATAGCTATGCAACCAATAATCTGTTGATTATATTCTGCTAGCCAGACACGGTCATGCGCTGCAGAATAATTCCCTAAGAAATCATAGAAAGTCTTTGCAACATATCCCTCAAACTGTAACGAGTACCCAGATTCTCTGGCATAAAGCAAACCATGCAAATAGATTAAGTAGCCAATGTCACCTGGTTGTAGTCCCTCTCTAAAAGTTACTTCCTTGGCGAGCATGCCATTGTTGTAGTCCTTTGATAGGAGATTTTGAATGGTGCGCATCGAATTGACCAGCATAGACTTTTCTTCGGTACCTAATTTTTTTTCAAAACTTTCTATCTGTTTATCCGATTTGGTCTGTAGCTCCTGAAGTAATTGATGGCCTTTCTCCGAAAGCGTAATTATCAGTGATCTGGCATCATCCTCACATTTCATCTTTTGAATAATACCTTTTTTCAAAAAACTATTCAACAGACGGCTTACATATCCTTTGTCTAAGTTTAGTAATTCGCAGATCTGCTGAGCCGTTATCTTTCCATGTGCGCCAATTTCATATAATATACGTACCTCGGTTAAAGAGTATGGGCTATCCAAGAATTGCTGGTTCAAAAGCCCGATATGTGAGGTGTAGAACCTGTTGAAGCTTCTTATGTTACTAATGATTTGTTCCATTTCTGTAATTTTAGGACGCAAATATAATCCAAATGGTTGACTTTGGCAACTAATATAGGAGCTTGTTTTTTGACAAGATTATGCTATATCTTTTTTAGAGAGCGCTCCATATTCACCTCGTAAAATAACGTTCCAAAATGAAAAATGGAACTTCTATCTGAATATTATTTATTCAATTTCAAGAAGGGGAACCAAATCATATTACAAATTGCACGTAAAATTGCTTTAACTGATAATCTTTGAATGTACGAAAGAACTAATTTTGTTGTTCAGTAAAATGAAATACAGCAACTATAGGACTCTAACTAAAACAGTAATGATGGAGCGCAGGGCATCTTGGTTTAGGGATTATCTAAGGACCATCAAACAATTAAAGATAATTACCCGGGGTAGCAATCGATATCTGATAATTGAGAATATAGCTACAACTGTAGTAAAGCGAGAGGTGCCATTTTTGACAAGTATAGCGAGATAAGATTGGTTAGCTGTAAATACAGTTCCGCGAATAGTATTAACGAAATTATAATTAAGACATGGAAATAGTACAAAACAAATCATTTGACATAATAGGCATATCAATTAGAACAACCAACGAAAATGGTGACGGAGCTCGGGACATTGCCGACCTTTGGCAGAAATTTATTAGAGAAGGAATCTTAAACCTGATTCCTAATAAACTTGATGATACTGTCTACTGCTTGTATACAGATTATGAAAGTGACTATCAAAAGTCATACTCAGTAATGTTGGGCTGTTTTGTCAGTAGCTTGGAACGAGTTCCAGATGGTATGTTTGGTCGTTCTTTCGAGGGGGGCAAGTATGTTAGGATGTCAACAAAAGGAAATTTATCCGATGGAATAATTGTGAGTAAGTGGAATGAAATTTGGGCGATGAATCTAGACAGAACTTACATTGTAGATTTTGAAATATTCGGATCAAATGCACAAGACCCCGTGAATGCCCAAGTTGATTTTATGATAGGAGTGAGATAACTATTACATTCTATTGCATGATGATTAGAGCAATTTTATTTTTAACCACATTTCCTATTACAATGATGGTTTTAGCACAGGAAAAAATTAAGATAGGAGTATTTATATATCCAGAAATGGAACTACAGGACTTTGCAGGCCCAACAGATGTTTTTGTAAAAGCGAATCGCTATACAGATGATCAATATGAATTGTTGTTATTCTCTGAAGATGGAGAGGCAATACAAACAGAAAGGAAATCGGTAAATTTAGTTCCAGATTACAGCTTTGTAAACCTTCCCAAAGTCAATATGATTGTGGTACCGGGTGCTCCTGTTGCTATAGCGAAAGAGCTGGCACAAAAGTCTGAGGTGGCGAACTTTTTAGGCTTCCAGAGTCAAAGCGGAACAACGATGTGTTCCGTTTGTACTGGCGCATATTTTCTTGCTTATGCGGGTATATTAGACGGACATAAGTTTACAACACATTATTTAGATGCTCAGGATATTGCAAAAGAGTTCCCTAAAGCGGAGATTATTGCAAATGTGCGATTTGTTGATAGTAATCAGGTTCTCACAGCGTCGGGTATTACTTCCGGTATTGATTTAGGATTGTACATTGTAGAAAAGTTTAGTGGTAAGGAAGTGCAACATAAAGTTTCACATCTTATGCAGTATGACTACCAGGAAAATCAACAATGGCCCGAATGATATATTAAATAATTTACAAATGATAGTAAAGCTTAGAGAAATTACACAAAGTAACTTTTATGAGGTATGCCTCCTTACTACTAATTTAGATGGAATGCCTACGTTTGATGAAGAATATGTCTGCGCGAATTCCGTTTCTATAGCAGAATCTAAATATTATCCCAACCTGTATACACGTGCTATTTATCTGGGCGATACAGCTGTGGGATTTATGATGTTTGGTCCATACGAAGAGGATGAAAACAACTTTTGGTTACTTAGATACATGATAGACTATAGGTATAGGGGTAAAGGATTTGGAAAAGCTGCTTTTGAAGCTTTCCTTATAGAAGTTAAGTCCTTATATTCCACATCAACAATTTATTTAGGCTTGTATCCTGAAAACGAAATTGCCAAAGCACTCTACACATCATTTGGCTTTGTTTTCACAGGAAGGGAAAAAGATGAAGAACATGTATACAAACTGAACTTGACGAAATAAACGTTATGGTTATCACTCGAAAATTTATTGTTTTATCGATAGTCCTTGTCTTACTAAGCTCAACAGCTTATTTCATCTATAGAGGAATTGAGGATTTCGACATTGAAAACATTTCACATAAGGACTTAGTATTTACTTCGCAATGTGATGAATTGGCGGCCACATTATTCGTTCCGAAACAGGGAATCAGCGATAGAACACCAGTGGCAATATTTATACACGGAGACGGAGATCAAGATAGGACCTCTAATTCGGGGTATCTACCGCTAATTAGCTATTTGGTAGAAAATGGGATCGCTGTATTTAGCTGGGACAAAAAGGGTCTTGGAAAGAGTGAGGGGAATTGGTTGGACCAATCCATTTTGGACCGGGCTATAGAAGCAAAAGATGCTTTTAATTTCCTTACAAAGGAAGTCGGTTTTTCTAAGCATAAAACAGGGTATTTAGGATTCTCGCAAGGGGGGTGGGTAATCCCAAAAGCGGCACAGCTGACAACCCCTGCATTTTCAGTTATTATCGGGGGGGCGATTAATTGGTTAGATCAAGGGGCGTTTTATACAGGAGTAAGATTAAAAAAACAAGGAATCCCCTTAGATAAAATCAAGCAAAAGGTGGATTCTACGCGGAGAGCAGACTCAGCTTTGTTTTCTGTTTATAGTGATAGTTCTATTGCCGCTGCTGGAGTATCCAAAGATCGTTTTCTGTTTATTGCTCGTAATTTTCGTGCAGATGCAACAGTTGATATTCAAGAAATGAGAGGGCCACTGCTGGCACTTTGGGGCCAAGACGATTTAAATGTTCCAGCATTTGAAAATGCACTGAAGTATCGTCAGATCACAGCAAATCGTCAAAATGGAGAGTCTATTATAAAGATTTATGAGAGTAGTACACATGGTTTGTTAAAAGCTCAGTTTTTCAACTATCAATTGGACTCGCAGTGGCCCGAGTGGAAAAAAATGCTGTTTACCGTATCGGGACGAAGGGCCTACAGTGAAAATTCATTGAGTGACATATCTTCTTTTATTCTTCATAATATAGAATCAAGAAAATGAATATTTACAAGGTTTCAGAACGATTCGCCATAGATATGCTATTTCTTATAAATAACGCGCAACCGCTTCGTGCAGATGCTATTATTGGGCTGAGCGTAGATATCCACGAAATTTCAGGATATAATATCCAATTCTTGACGCCATTTATACAACCCTTCCGGGTCGAAGACATTCCCTTCTAAAAAACGTTGCAAAAATTCTGTAAGTGAAGAAGTTATTCCAATTGTGGGATCCGTTGCATTAAATATTTCGTAGCGGCTATCTCCTAAATACCATAATCCCCACATGTCTGAATAAATCATATATCCTGAAAAATAGAACCAATTATCTCCGTAATGGTCTGTTTACTAAACCTTATCCTCCACAATCATTTTTCGATGTTCTCTACCCCAAATAATCATTTCCGAAATAATATTCCCGAATGTCCTGCAATATTCAGTGGGTTCATATTCAATTAAAACAGGAGTATCGGGATAAACAGTTCGTTTAACCAACTTATTTAATTCCATATCTTTCAGTTCTTTTGAAAGCATTCTTGTAGTAATCCCGGGGATACTTCTTTCAATTTCTCGAAAACGTCGGTTGCCATTGCAAAGCGAATTAATAACAGGAATTCTCCACTTTCCTCCAATGAAATAGAGTGTGTCCTGCAAAGCTCTAAGTTCTTCTGTTTGATCTCTTTCCATGGATACAAAGTTAAATGATATAATTGATGATACTGATATACTCGGTTATACTGATAAC
>RCUH01000914.1_pt1 | contig 25171 bp, 50 predicted proteins | sample 2166191 | NCBI WGS metagenome assembly RCUH01 (sample SAMN09932848, study PRJNA488358) | compost metagenome | feature: garden; material: soil; isolation source: compost soil in an enriched community after 214 h of incubation | place: Germany: Experimental Botanical Garden Goettingen | collected...
GTTTATATATGACGAAGATTAAGAACAATTGGATGACTATTGCATGTGTAGCAACTTGGATTTATGTCCTAGTAAAAATGGTTAATTAAATAAAAATAATAAAATTATTGTTTTAAAGGAGACGTGTGAATGATCCAAAATATATCATGTATTCAGGCAGAGTTCATGTATTTCAAGAAGCATATTCATACATATAAGAGCACCAGCAAAAAGGACACTAGATCGTTCAAGGAGATATTGAAAGCACAGATGTCTAATAATAATTCATGATAAAACAGTTATTTTACAAGGAGAGATAGAATGAGCAGCCATAGTAAAATTAAAGATTTTTTTGGAAAATGAAATAGCAACTAACTCCTTGATTAAAATAATGATTAGCTCTTACCGATATATAATATTAACATGTGCGTGGGGGTTGCTTAGTGAGTAAACAAAAGCTTAATCAAATTTGTCAGAAAATAAACAGAATCTTCAAATTATATTACTTTATTGCCTTAGGCATCATCTTATCTTTAATATCAAAAGAAGCGATTAGCGTCAGAAATTTTGATTTAGTAAATGATTGTTTAATTGGCTTGGCAATAATTGCGTTGCTCTTGATAGTGTACCTAGTTGCTTTTCTAATTAGCATGGCTATTGAAAAAGATGTTAAATATAAATACGCAAAGGGCGGATCATTATATAGATGGTATGACATGATCCATAAATATAACACCAAGATTAAATGGTTGAACAAAGTAATTAAAAATTTTAAAGAAGGTTATGGGTTAGATTTTTCAGAAATTGAAACCTTTGTAAGTCCATCAGGTAACAAAGGAAGATATGAAAAAGAACTATCAAGTAAATTTAAAAACACTCAATTTATAGTGACCGATTTAAACATACCTGAAGACCATGAGGAGAGTACCGACAATTACATATACTTGTCTCAGAATAATAATGCCTTTTGTATTAAAGAATATTTAAGCAATATAGGGGTTTTTGACGTAAATGTTATCTGGGACATTAAAGGTGCTATCTGGTATAACTCAAAAGGTAAGGATCTTGAATCTATTCTGAAAACTTACTATGATGTGCTTTCTTCAGAAGGAATTATTTTAATAGATGGCTATGAAGGGACTAGAATAGGGGCAGTAGTTAATATATTCTTGAGAAGATTTGGTTTAAATGTTGGCTATCCTGAGCGGTCATCATTTACGCAGATTAGAAAAAACATAAATTCAACTATATTATCAATGTATGATATCCACAAAGTTGGAGATGGGAAGTATACAATGTATGTATTGAAAAAGAAAATAGTATTAAAGGAAAAGAAGATCTCATAATAATGAGGTCTTTTTATTTAATAAAGTAAAAATAAACATATACAAAAATAAATATTCATGTTATAATTAACCTAACAAATCAAAGAGAGGTGATAACAGTGTACAAACTGTCAGTAGTTGAAAAAATCTTAGGCAAAATAGTAATGAATACATATGCTTTCCCGAAACTGGATCAGATGTTATTGTTTAAAGAGATGTGTGAGGAGGACGGTGCTTTAGTTCTTAATATAGTAGCTTAGACTAATCAGTTTTTATATAAGGAGATGAGGAATGATGTTAGAGAATATTATTAAAGGATACACAAACGAAGAACTGACAGTTGCTCTTGATGAATTGATTAAACTCGGAGAAACTGGGATTTTAAGCGATGGACTAGTGAGAGATGCTCATACTAAATTAAAAGAGAAAATTCCTACTCACCCATTTTCTATTACTACACTAGAAAAGGCTATCTTGTGGGAAGTTGCCAGAAGAAGTTCTTTGTATCCAAGTAAAATAGAATAAAATTATGTTTTTATAAAGAAAAGGAGTGTTCCAAATGAAATTAAGAAACAAGCTTATCAAGACAGTTGCACTTGACCATGAACTAAGAAGTAGAATTTCACTTTACTCAAACTATTAAGAACCTGATACTAATCGTACAAGGTATGTCATGACTGATGTAAATGATATTGTTATCTGTAATAAAGAAGATGTTGAAGGTTACGTTGAAGCATGGTTTAAGATATTTGGCTCTGCAGATTCAGATGGTGAGCTTCAAGAAATTATTGAAAGAGCAGAAGTTTCTTAATCAAATGATCCTTTTACAAAAACTAATTAAAGGTGGAAGACATAATGGAACTTGTTGAAGTAGTGAAGATTTTAGAAGCAAGACCTTTCTGGTTTAGTCAGATGCATGATTATACTTTGAAAGAAGACCACGTATCAATGTTGGGGATTTATGAAGAGAATCTTGAATACTTACGAACACTAATATCTGATGAATGGGTATTTGTAGAGAAGAGAAGAAACCCAGACAACGATTTTTTGCGAATAGATATTGTCAAACTATAATCAAATGATTTAATCAGGAGCTGATAGTATTGAAACCTGAGAATCTAATTGGAAAACTAGTTGAAATCACATACAAAGAATCAGACTACAAAGGCCATTGGGGATTTATCCGCGATTGGGATGGGGAAGTATTTCATATCAGCGGTGGTTCGATATCAAGCGATTTTGGAGAAATTACACCTATATTTAATCGTGAAGATTTTAGAATACCAAGAAGTATTCAAGGATACATAAGTGCTGGATACTTAAAGATCGGTGTGAATATTGGTGAAGATGGACGTGAAATCAGAAATAAGACTAAATGAATATTTCATAAGGAGTGAAGAGGTAATGAATTATACGCAAACAATAGTTAAACTTGGCGTGTTATATGGAAGAGCCTGTGTCTTATACAGGCATGATAGCGGGTATGCTTGGGTAAGTGAAAATGGAGAAATTAAAAACTTGGGAGATATCTCAGAAGAGGCAGCGATAAATAGGTTTAATAGTAGTTTCAACCTTGTTAGAAGATGACGAAAAGATTATTTTATGAGGAGTGGATTAAATTGGAAATGACAAATGAACAGCAATACTGGAGTTTGAATGGAAGCTTTGAGGCGCTGTATACAATCAGTAAATACATAGACTCAGGAAGGATTACAAGCATTTCTGAGCTAAAGAGTCTGTTGGTTAATGACATGACAACTGTCAATGCTCAGATGTCATCTATTGAAGAGAAGAATTAAGTAAAAGGATTCTTTGATTAAAACTGAAAGCAAGGTGATATATAATTGAATGGTTTAAAATTAGCTTGCAATCTATATGGTATTAACTTTTCAGATATAGCAGATAAGATGGGAATCAATAGGGCTAATATTTCAATGTGGATTAAAAATGGGTCAATACCAGAAGAAAGGCTTCCTGTCCTAGAGAAAATGTTTCCTGAGTTAATGACGGAGTATTTTACTAAAGGACTCACAGAAAATGAAATAGTTGAAGTAAAAAAAGCACATCTTAAACGATTAGCAAGAGAATATGGTTTTAAAATCGAGATACGACAGATTTGATAAATGAAGTATTTTATGAGGAGATGATACCTAATGTACAATACTGTTAAGGATGAAAAGTTCGAAGCTGGTGAAACAGTTCTAGTTGAAATAGGTTCCACTAAGGATATACCTGCTTTGTATGAGTGTCAGACAACATTTTCAAATGATCCAATGCGTGATAGGTTCCGTGTACAGGTAGGTAAAAAATATGAATATGTAAGTCGTAGAGAAATTAAGAAGATAAAATAAGTCTTTTACTAAGCGAAGGGGGAATTTTTCATGTTCACTATTTTAAGTAAAAATACAAAAGAATATCTAAGAAAAGACTGGATGGAAAATAAGGGGCAGATTTATACGGTGAAGATTGACGAGGCTGCATTTTTTGGTTCTTGGGATGAAGCTGCAGACCATTGTGAGGATACAGAAATGGTTTATGAAATTATTAATTAAATAAAAATAATAATATATATAAAATTATGGAGGTTATTCGAATGGATACATATATGATTGTAGCTGGTAATAAGGTAGTGGAAGAAATTGAACAATGTGGACGCAGTAAAGGCGTTATGAGTTACATTATTATGGATCGGGTATATGAGTGGGTTATGAATAAAAAGCAGGATGTAGAGGTGTACAGTAGCCGTACAGGTGAAGTATTTAGTTATGTATAAGGCTGGAGTTAAAATCGGGAACAAGCTATTTGTTCTTGACCATGATAATGAATTGATTGAGTTAATACAGGCAGCGATGTATTATGAAAATGAAAAACAATACATTATTAAGAGATGAATGATTGTGAAAGGTTTATTTCATTAAGTTATAAAAGAGGAGAATGTATATTGAAAAAAAATTCTACTTATACATCTAGTCGTAAACAAGCTTATGAGTTTGCTTCATTGATTCAAGTGTGTGAAGGAGTCGAGGAGGTATCAGTTCAAAAAACTATTGACGATACTTTTTTAATTAAATTTATTTGCAACTCTGAACAGATTGAAAAGGAGGTTGCCTACATAATCCTAGAATTCAATTTTGACGAATTGTTGTTTTACGGTAATGGAGTAATTCAAGACGTAATTTCAAAATGAAATGAAATAACTATTTCATGAGGAGGAACGGAGTATGTGGAAAGAGTATAGAGATCGGGAGACATTGGGTTACGTCAACATGATAAATGAGGATTACTCAAAATTTCAGGAGAATGCCGAAGTAATACTCTTAGACACCTTCAAAGAAGGAGAGCGGCTGCTTTCAAGAAAAATTATTCGTTTTACTGAATATTTTGGCTCAGATCCAGAAGAAGGCATGATCGAATTAAAAGAAGATTTCAAACAGCACTATGGTAAAGAACCAGAAACCATATTAGATGTCGCATATTATTGCGCCGATGGCTGGTCTAGATGGAGTGCTGATGAACGTATTGAGAATCCAAGTGATGAAGCGATTGAAGAATACTTAAAGAAGCAAGGGATTATTTCTTGATCAAATGACTGTTTCATCAAAATATCCAAAGGAGATAAAATGAGAATAGAATTAGAATATTTGATTGATGATTTAACACGTGAATGGTATGTATTTTGGTTCGATGATAGCATGAAGACTTTGTGGCTTGATGGATATGAGTTACAAACAAAGGAAACCAAAAGACATAAATACAAAACTGTGAAACAATATAAGCGTCTTTCCGGTAGACATGAGCTTAATAATGTCCCTATGAATGAGGTTCCTTTAAATGACAAGATAAAGAATGATGCTATCGCTAAATTTGTTTCAGAAATAAAGGTAGATTATTGGTTTAGAGATTAATTTAAAATCAAATGGCTATTTCATATGACTGAGGAGGGTAAATTTATGGGTCAATTCACAGGAAGTTCTAGGCTGCTGCTGCAGGATTATTTTGAGAAGAAAACAAAACTACTTGAACTTAAAACTATGCGAAGATTTAGATCGAACCAAGAACATGAAAGCGAAATTGAATCATTAGAAACAAGTATCATCGAGATTATATCCATGTTTAATGAAAAACAACTTAGAGAAATCATCGAGATGAGCCTGGACATTGATTATGAAGAATTAAAAATGAGAGGCAAAGTAACAAGTTTTATGCGATGAAATGGTTCTTTTACTCAAATAATGTAGGAGTGTGTCGAGGTGCTTGATCTTAACTCTGATAAGTTACTAGAAGACCTTAGAGCAAAAGGAATATCGGTATATAATGCTTCACAATCTGGAGATCCTGATGTACTATTCGATGATGATAATATTTCTGAATTTATTAGGTTGATCGATGAATTCAAAATATCAATTGTATTTATGCAGATAGTTAAGTTAGAAGAATATGAAATAGAGGGAAATCTAATTGCAGGCGATTTTGAAGTTCAGAGAAGTTATGTTCGCAATGTTCTTCAGAAGCACATTGATGAATTCAATAGAAATGTTAATAAATTAAGAAAACATATAGGGAAAGAACAATCAGTAATTCTTTTCTTTTTTCATCAGGGAGTCCATTTTTCATATGAGTATTATAACTATGATCTTTATCCTGAAGATAAAAAACTGTTTTTAAAGGAACTACTTGAAAACTATGCTGATAAAATCGAAGAATCCAAAGAGAAGATGTATAATGAACGTCAGAATTATGTAGAGCAGCAATTAGAAAAGATGCATTCTTTACTTATGATTGATGAAAAATTTAAGGCATGTAAAAACAGAGACCTTCGTAGAGCTTACATATATAAATTATTGGGCGAACACGATGAACTTAAGAATATTGATAGCATTTCTTCAAAAACGATAATGGGTGTAGTAGAAGAGGCCTGGAGAGATTTGAAACTACAAAATGTACTTTAACCGCTAAAATAATGATTGTCGTTATTAAGCGATAAAATGGAGCCCTACATCGTGGAAAATAAGAAAGAGTAAACGAATGAAAGACATGTTTCATCAAGGAGGCGAAAAGATGCATACCTGGATCAAAGATATCAATGGAACTAAAGTATTCTATTGGTCACTTGGCAATGTATATTATATAAAGGATAAACAGGGTAACTGGATCTGTGAAAATAAGAATTTAAATATAGTTGAGTATTTTATAAAGACGATATGAAATGCAAGTTTTATTAATGGCGAACGCTCGTTCGTTGTGATATGATCTATATGAAAATTATGTAAAGGGGATGAGTAGCATGTCGATAAAGATAAATGGTTTTAACGAATTCCAAAAAGACTTAAAGGATCTATCAAAAAAAGCAAAAGACCTAGAAGGACAAAAAAATGTTTCATTTGAAGAGCTGTTTGATAAGTCTTTTATGGAGAAATATACGACTTTCACCAATTTTACTGATTTTCTTGTAGACGGGGGATTCGTGGTTAACTCTAAAGAAGATTTAGAGGCCATTCCTGACGATGAGTTTGATGATTATATTCGAAAATCTACAAAGTTTGAATCGTGGAGTGATATGCAAGAAGAAGCTGTAGGAGCGTATGTAGCAAGGCAACTTGGTTTTTAACGAAATGAAGATATGATTAGAAAAGGAATGATTTAAAGTTTGTACTGTAAGAACTGTGGAAAAGAAACTAAAGATGTTTTAGAACAAGTTTTACATATATTATATGAGTGTCAAAATAACTCATCAAAAAAGCCTGCTGATTATCCAGCGGGCTTTTGATTTTTAACTATTCTCTCCAAGAGACCAGAACTTTCAACTTTTCGGATCAAATGCAATAAATTTTCTAAATCCTCAGTTGGAGTTGCTAATTCATCTTTTGATTCGAGTTGTTCTGTAAGCTCATGTACTCTCTGTTTAAGCCTAGAGATTGTTGCTTGAGATTGAATATAATCTTCTCTCAATGCCTGTAAGCTTTCTATAATGCCATCTAACGGTGTCTTAGAGGGGGCATCGATATCATCCTCTGTAGAGATTGTAAGTGGCTGATTAATGGCAACGAGTTTAGAATTGGTTTCTTTTAAGGCTTTTCTAGCCGCTTTTGCTTCGTTAATTTGTGATTCATACTGCTTCCTTACAGCACTATTCCATCTGAAACCGCAAGCATTTGAGGTACGTTGTAGTTGATTTGCAGCAGCCTCAAAACCACTTAACTGTGTTGATCCATTTCTGATATGTTCTAATACTATTTGGGCTAATATTATATCGTCTTCTGGTTCCCAACCATCTCTTCTGTTCATTTTTCCAATCCTCCTGACATTCGCTATAATTCATGTGTATCCAATTTGTCAAGGAATTATTCGTATATGCTTCTGATAATTCAGGTGCTACGAAAATATGTTGACAAAACTTAAAATAGAACAAGTGTTCCGTTGTTTCGAATAACGAATATTAGTATAATTACTAATATAGAAGTTAATAATAAATATAATATTATAAGTAAGTACATAATTAGAATGGGTATCGAATTACATATTAGGAGCGTGAAAACGAGATGAGTATTACTATGGAGAAGATTGATGTAAAAAGATTAGAAGTATGGGTAGCTGATCTTGGACAAGGAGTAGGAAGCGAGCAGGGAGGCATTAGACCAGTTTTAATCGTACAGAATTATATGGGTAACAAGTATGCACCAACTGTAACAGTAGCGCCTATGACAACAAGTAAAACAAAAAAGAAACTTCCAACACACGTTAATTTTAAAGCAGAAGAAGTAGGATTAGAAGATGATAGTACAGTCATGCTGGAACAAATGAAAACTATTGATAAATCAAGACTACAATTTAAAGCGACAGAAATCCCTTCTTCTATGGCTTGGATGATTGATAGAGCTTATATGATACAGGGAGGGATTAGTGTGTAAGTGTAATGTATTTCATCTGTTTAAACAGGGGGAATAGAACATCATGAAAATGTTTAGCATCTAACCTTAGTTACTCTTTTAGTGACTAAGGTTTTTTAATTTATTTATTCTAGGCATATCATATCTAAATCATAAAAAAAGCGAGGTAAGGAATCCCCGCTTTTAGTCTTTATATATTCTTAGCAGCTTATCCATTTCCTCAATATCTAATTCTGAACAAATAATTCTAAGATTTTTTAAAGATAAATGCTTTACTTCATTATTACATAAACTGTTAATGGTTGCTTGTCGAATCCCAGTTCTTCTTGAAAATTCTCTTTCTGAAATCCCTTTTTCGTCAAGTAATTTTTTTAACTGAATATCAACCCATAGCATCATTATGTCCTCCAATTTAGCACACTTTGAGGGTTGACACGCTTTTTAATCCACACTATACTATGTATAGGTGATACGAAAAACGTGTCATCGAAACAGTAGGCCCACTAAATCGGCTCGAATCGGTAAGGTGGGCCTACCAACTTAATACTAACAAATAATTTATTGTTTTTAAAGACAGATATTGAAAATACTAAAAGGCTGTGGATATTATTAGTCAACATAGATATCACTTACAAAAATTAATAAGTTATGATACTAACTCAAAACTTGAAGTATGGAAAGAAACTGAACTATCTAGTGACAAGATTGAATCACTTGAACCTTTCCTAGTTAAAGGGTATAGAATTTTTGATACAGATTTAAATCAAATTGTTCTTGTGTCTAACAATTTAGATTTATTTCATCCATAATTCTCTTTTTATAAGTAAAAATAGTATTTTTCAAAAGGAAAATTGATTGATTTGTATCCCTAATTTTAGTACATTATACTAAAAGGGGAGAGTAATAATGTCAGAAAGTTTTTTGCTGCACTATACTTTAAACAGTGGCATAAAAAGCACATTGAAATTACGCGGTGATCAAATTGAAAAATGGATTGAGTGCTTTAAAATCAACAAGGTTTTTATTACCGAAGTAGATGTGAATGTATTTGGATTAAACCCAGCTTTAGTTGCGGATTTCAAAATTCAAAATAATTTCTCCGAACAACGGATAGTGATAAACCCTACATCTCAATTTGTTTCTTATAACTCAAATAACAATAGTGAATCAGCAGAGACGTACTTGTTGAAGGTAGATTGCAAATGCAAAACTTCATATGTTAGCGAATCACCCCAGAAGAGAAGTAGATGGTATTGTTCGAAGTGTAAGGAAATGGTGGTTTTAGACGAAGCCAAAGGACTAGTTGAGACCTCTAAGGGGAAGGCATATTACTTGACTAACAAGTACATTGTACAGGAGAGTGCAAATGAAGTTTGACAAAGAAATTTCTGAGAGCATAAAGCAAGTTGCTGAGAAATGTGGAGGTTACTTAACTACTAAATTATATAACGAAAACAGAGGAAATCTTCCTTCTTGGGAAACTATTAAATTAAGATACGATAATATTTCTTTTGCAGATATGTTAAGGTTATTGAATATAAAGAGTAAAGAAGAAATAGAAATTCACAAAAATAGAATTAAAGTGATTAGTAACTTAAAGTTGATAAATTTAGAATACGGTTATGTAACTAAAAAATTATATGACGATCTAAAGATGTATCCATCAACTGATTATATTTCGAATAAATATGGTTGGAACGAGGTTTGTTCAGAATCGAAGGTGAAGCTTGGAAATAGCCAATATACGAATGAATCAAGTTTAATTGAAGATCTCAAACAAACTATAAAAAAGTTAGGTTACATACCTACTTCTACTGAATATAAAGAAAAGAGATTGAAACCATCTCAGGACACTTTAAGCACACATCAACTTTCATGGTCTGCAGCAATGAAAAAAGCTGGATATAGACCATATGGGAAGACTGTTGCTACTAAGGACAGAGTTTGCATAAGTGATGACTGCTACAGGCAGTTTAAACAATTAAATGATGGCGATGTTTATTGTGAGTCTTGCTATAAAGAATTAAGATCTAGATTGGCTAAAGAACTTAAAGGAATATCTAAAGAAAAATTAGAACTAATTTGTACTAAATTACTGTATTTAGGAAATAGTCAAAAAAACTTAATAGACATTTTTAAGAATTGCTAAAAAGCAATGCTAATACATATTTATTTTTTACAGGATAAGTATGTGTTAACATTGCTTATTTTTGTGTATAATGAAATTTAGAACCATTAAGAATTATTTTTAATAATTTGAGGGGTGACAAAGTGAAGAAAGATCGTGAAACTCTGGAGACTCATTTAAAAGAGATAATTGATAGTATAAAAACTAAAAGAAAAGTTGTAGAAAAAATTAACAATGAATTATATCAATATAATTTACCAGTAGGTACATTTTCATCACTTGCCAGAGGAGACAGATCACTTGCATCCATAGATGTAGCATTATTATGTTTAGTTACTTTAGTTGTACATAATGAAACTAATGATAACATTATCTCTCCTTATGAGTACTTTACAGAGGGTGAAATAGAAACGTCAAAAAAGTATGTTGATACAAATGAAAATGATATTAAACTACCATTAACTTTATCAGATGTGACAATGCTGGATCGTGAAAATTTTGTTACAAAAATAAAGATGACGACTTTGGCAGCTATGACTCAATCTCAATTAATTGTATATGATTTTGAAACTCAAAGAAGTGCTAAGTATAAAAAGAATAAGGATGGAGTTGTGCCAGTTCCTGATGTAAACAAAAAGAGTGTTGAAGATATATCAATGCATATGTTGAATCAAACTTATTTAGCCGACATGATTACATTAAATGTATATTCTACAGTAGTTGAACCTTTATATTATGATCAAAAGCAAAAAACACTAACAATTAATGAAGGCGCTACAATCTCTATACTTGATGGTTTTCACCGTTTACAGGCTGGGGTGAGGGCAACAGCAATTAATCCATCTCTAGAACTTGAGATGATTCTTTCCATTAGATCCTATGATACTGATACGGCTAAAAAGTATTTTGGACAAATCAATACAATTAACATTGTGAAACCAGAAAGAATTCGTGAACTAAACTCAGATAAAAAGTCAGACTTAGTAGTTAAAGACTTACAAATGAAGTCTGACCTTAAAGGAAAAATAGCTTCAGCTTCTCATATAAGCGAAATCGCTGGTCAATTAACTACCTTCGATATACTGTCATATGGAATCAACGAAATATATAGTCCTCAAACAACACTCGAGGCAAAAGAAGTATCTGACCATTTAATTGATTTTTTTAATTATTTGGTAGGTTCGTTTGTAGATGAATTTCTTCTTAATCCAAATGAATACAGAAAAACAAATATAAATCACCCCTTAGTATTTTTGGGTTACTTGCAGATCTCAAAGCATTTTTTAGATACAGATATAAAATTAAAAGAAATAAAAGATTATGTATCTAACATCGACTTCCAGGCTGATAATTTAGTTGAACTCCTTAATGATAAAAGAGGTATCAATAATAAGCGTGTTAGGAATAAGATTATTGAGTACTTCAAACTTAGAGGTGAAAGAGATGTCAAATAAAATATATCAAGATGGTTTATATAATGAGCAGCAAAAACAAATGTTTTTAAAAGGATTGACGAAAAATACACATGCATCAATACTTCGAATATTAAGCAGGGCTAGGGTACTAGAAGAACAATTGAATAAAGATCTATACAATTTTAGTTTAAATGAAATCGAACGATTAATTATTTACTTGAATCCCACAAAATTAAACTCTGTTGTTGCAGCCGCATCTATAATCCAGGGATATATAAGATGGGCAATTGAACAAGATTTGCGGAATGATAATATTAATCCGCTAGATATAGTTTTTGGAGATGAATATTTTAATAAATTTGTAGATAAGACAAACCAAACAGTCTTCAGTTATAAAGAAATTACGTATATTATTGATAGGCTTATGAATTATCAAGACGCTGGTATTGTACTTGCATTGTTTGAAGGTATTGTAGGTAAAAAATACTCGGAAATATTGAATTTACTTAAGTCTGATGTAAAAAAAGATAGCAATACCGTTGTATTAAAAAATGATGTTAATGAGAATACACAGGAAACAAGAATAATCACTGTTTCAAATGACCTTACGAACTTGTTGTTAAAAGCAGCGGAGCAAACAGTGTATTACAAAAACAACGGACACCCAAGCGAAAATATTAAAGCGCCTACGTCAGATTTAATTGATAATGATTACATTTTCAGAAACTCTAAGTTAAACACGAAAGAAAATGGGTCTGCAGACGCTCACCTTGTTTTAAGAAGACTAACTAATGTTAGAAAGTGGTTTGACTATCCTTTTTTTAATGCCATCAATATCAGGAACTCTGGAATGCTTTACATGGCGTATCAACTATATGAGAACAATAAAAAATTCGGTAAAGCAGAATTTGATGCAGTCTGCGAGCATTATAATATTAGCAAATTAAAAAACTCTAATGAGTTTAATGCATCAAGACTAAGAAAAGAATTTCTAAATATTGAGACAATAGAACGTATATATGGAGCAGAATAAGTTGATGAGACTTATTCTTTTTTTTATATATTTTTTGTGATAATGTGTTGACAGGAATAAAAAGCCATGCTATATTTAATTCATGAAATATGTTTATGTTTACTTTATAGGAAAGAGTGAAGAAAATGTGGGAAGCAGTATTGTATATTTTAGCAGCTATATTAGAGGGTTTTGGAAGCCTGTATCTAATTTTATCTCTATTTAGAATGGTTCCAAGTGAATATTTAAAGGAGATTTTTATTGCAAATTTATTAGTATCTATCAATACATATTTTTTCGAAGGAACCTATCTATCTAATTTATCTCCTCTGTTCAATTTATTAGTATTATTTCTTCTATTAATAGTTGTTTTTAGAGTATCTCTCATTCACTCTTTCTTTGTAGCAGCTATAGGATTTGTGATCTGTTTTATGTTGCAGGGTGCTTTGATTGAATTGTTTGGATTTTTTGTAGGAGTAACTCTAAGCGAAATTAGATCAAATGATTTAATGAGGTACATACTACAAGCAATGAGTTCAATAATGTTTTTGATTCTAGCCAAAATTATCTATAGAAGGGGCTATGGATTTACGTTCATTCCTTTTGACTTGACACTTAAATTCAAAATAACAATTAAAAATATGGTCGTGATACTTGTTTCTATGTTAGCTGTTCTATTGATAAGTATGATGTTAGAACTACAAAGCATGTTTCAAGGTTTATTACTCCTAACCATAAGTCTAGTATCCCTTATAATTGTTGGAATACGAAGAGAGGCGGCTGGTGGGTTTGATTGATAAATTATGCAATAAGCTTTTAAATAAATTACTCATATATCAGGAACACCTTCCTCCTCAAGACGTTATTTTCTACTTTTTAAAGTTAATTATTCATAATCTGATTACTATAATGTTAATTTTAATTACAGGGATTAGTTTTGATGTGTTGAATAAGATCATTTTGTCAGCAATTGCTTTTGCAGTTCTAAGAACTTTTGCAGGTGGACGACATATAAAATCATCTGAAATATGTATTCTTGCATCCGTATTAATGCTTTTATTTATTTCTCTATTTTCTCATTACATAGCTAATTATATTACTTATGTCAATATTTTGACACTTAGTTTAACTGTGACTTTTTCCCCACTGGTAACTATTAAAAAAAAGTTATTATCAAAAAAGAAAAAACTTCATTTAAAAGTCGTCTCTATCACATTGGTATTAACAAGTTTTTATTTGAATAATATCTATATAGCAATTTCGTTTCTTATAGAAGCATTGCTACTAATAAGCATGAAAGGAGGTGAAAAGGATGAGTAAGAGTAAAAAATACATACTTATGTTGGTAAGCCTAGTTATGGTTTCAGTAGTTTCATCAGTAGCGTCAACAGGTAGTTGGTTTTGGCTGAGTGAGGAAGAAATTCCAGAAAGTATCAGAAAGTAAAAATAAACATTGCGGTCTTCATTTAACAGATGAAGACCGCAATTAAGAAATGAGGCAATTGAATGTGAATAAAGGTTTTATGGTTTCCAGAAGAGAAGCAGATATAATTAGCGAAGAATATGAATGGTTGACACTAGGTGAGATATTTTTAATCAAAGCCGAAAGAAGAAAGGGAGGCAAAAACTGGACTGTTTTTTACACTAAGGATGCCGAGTTTGTAACTTGTTTAGCAACAGAACAACTTATAAAATTACTCTCCGTGGAAGAGGGATTTGTACGTACAGATAGAGGAATGATGGCTAATTTAAATCAAAGACTAATATATGATAGCGAATATAACACAATACGATTACAAGATGGAAGAACTTATATAACTGTAACTGTAAGTAATATTGAAATTGTTAAAAAATATCTGTAACCAAAAGAATAATTGCATCCAATAAAGTTAATATATACAAATAGACTACATAAAAATACCTTGATGATTCGTTAAGATAAAGGTATAATCATAATACAAATGACGAACAAGCGTTCTTGTTTTTGATATAAATCGACATAACAGTTCGACAAAATATTACATAGTCTGGTATTTCTGTATTAGTCAAGAAAAATTCATCATATATGTAAAACTCTTGCCAAATGCAGGTAAAAATTTTACACTAAATAGGCAAATAGTAACTATTATTTGTTGGTAGATAATAAAGAAGTAGTTAGAAAGTATGACTGAAGTTGTCGGATGAGGGTCTTTAGCATTATAACAAGTCAGATTGAAGGGGATAGAAAGATGAGTGACTGCCTTGAAAATGTTTTAGGAATAAGTCAAAAAGCGATTGAGTTAAGAACCATGATTAGTTTCTTTTTTAAAACTGAGGAAGAGATTAATGCTTTACTGAATGATTGTGTTGGGCTGTCAGGCAAAGAGATTAATAGATATGTTCTAAAAACTAGACTTCAGAAAATAACGAGTGATTGTTACTCTAGTATAGATGAGTTTGTGTTTGATTTTAACATCAACAAACACAATGCCATAGAAAGATTATTTAAAGAACCGTTGACGAAGACTAAGGTAGCTTTGATTAATTGTTCGCCTGAAAAGTTATATCAATCTCATAGTATGTTTGAGCCAGATGTATTCTTCATGAAAGTAATAAGATGGCTATAGAATTATCTCTTGCCGAGCTAAATAAGTTCGGTTCAAGTTTAAGTATAAAATAAACATATACATATTGACATAATAATAAAGAAATGATAAATTGATAATGTAGTACAGTAAAAGAATACTTTCATCAAGAATTTGGAGGCCGATACATATGAGTGTTACACAACTATGGAAAGCAATTATAGAGTGTGGTTATGCTTGTACAGAAACAGAAGCTAGACACATTGCATTAAGTTCTGAGGTTAGGGTTAATGGAGAAGAAATAGATGTCATCAAAGATGATAAGAAGATCGTAGAAGGCGCTCTAGTAGAAATTGTTGGTGTAGGAGAGATATTGATTTAATGATAAGGGCCTTTAGCTCAGCCTGGTGAGAGCGTTCGCCTCATAAGCGATTGGTCGCAGGTTCAAATCCTGCAAGGCCCATATGAAGGAAAATAACGTGCCTAGCACGATTATATAGAGGATATAAGTTTATTATTTGAAGGTGGTGATGCGAATTCAAAACCAAATGAGAAGCCCTCCTAAATGTGTGGATTTTTAATTAAGTAAATATATTATTAAACATACAAAAGGGAGATTGATTAATAACAATGGCAGATTACAAAATCAAAACTAACAAAAACCACGGTGGAAAAGAGTTTAAGAGTTCATTCAGATTTATCGGAAAAGTGAGCCAAGTAAGCAAGAAAGACCAGGTAACAGATAGTTGGGAGAAGCAGCCTATCTATAAAGAAACAAAAACAAGAACAGATAAGCAACGTAGAGTACTTCAATTTGAGATTGAGACAGCTTTGAGTAATCGACTTCGTTTGGAACTAGCTGGAATGGAACAACCTTCAGCTTACCCATACAGTAGCAAACATAAGAACTCAGTAAAGGTTGCTTGGGCAGATCGAAACGATAAAAGTAAGTTTCCAGACGATACATATCATGCAATTGAAACGGATTGGGATAAGGCAGAACGACTAGGAAAAGAAATTAAAGATGGTGATTGGGTTGAGGTGCGTGGACAATATCAATTTGATACTTTTACTCCAGATAACAGCGATGAAGAAAAAGTATTCGTTAAGCGTATTATCAGCTCTGTCCGTCCAATTCAAAATGGTCTGATTGTAAACGAAGATGGAACAACTCAAACAGTTAAACATGCTGGCGAGGAATTTGACTATGTTACAGACTTCAATGATCCTAATTTCCGCGAAGTAAACTACTTTAGTATGCAGGTTGGTATTCGCAGCACATATCAAAATGAGGTTACTGGAGATACCCAGGTTAATGCTACCTTCTTGGATTATGGTAAAGAACGTTCAGAGCCTAAAGATGTAGAACTAATTGTCTACCAAAAAGAAGTAGCAGAGGGTAAGAAATCTATGGCAGATGCCTTTGCTTCACTTAATACATATGATTTTATTGAAGTAAGTGGGCAAGACAATAACAGAGCAACATTTAGTTATGTGGATGTTGTTGAAGAACTTGCATCTGATGACCCATTTGCCGATGTAGACGATACTCAGAAGGTAACACGTAAAGAGCGTGTAACAAATGGTGATAAGAAAGGGCTTGAAGTAATCAGTTATGTACAAGGCAGTATCATGCGTGAGCTGCTTACAGAAGAAGAGTTTAGAAAGACAGCAAGTGTAACAACAGATAATCCTTTTGAGACCACAGAAGATCCTTTCAAAAGTGCTGATAGCAATCCATTCGGAAGCGATAACTCTGACCCATTTGCTTGATTAGTTGTATTAGATTAGTTGAAAGATTTGAAAATGGTCTGTGTGTAACAGCGCAGACCCTAACATAAACATAATTAAGGGAGAGATTTATTTAATGGCAGGAAATTGGAGAAACCAGACAGTAACAAAGAATGTACCCAAGGTAGACTTGCAAGCCTATAATGTTCTAGTTGCTGGAGGATTTAAAGCCGGAAAAACAAGACTTTGGAAAGAAGTAATGGAACTATTCTATCCACAAGACCCAGATGCAGGCATCCTTCTCGCTTTTGAAGATGGATATTCTAGCTGGGAGCTTGAATCTATAGTTGACATGTATAACCGAGATTGGAAATTCTTCAAGGATGTTGTTGTTAAAAACCTTGTAGAAGAAGCTGCAAACGGAAGGGTTTCAAAAGTAATTGGCATTGATACTGTAGACCGTATGTGGACAATGGCTGAGAATTATGTTATTGATACTTATTCTAAAAAATATGGTAAAAAGTTTGTTTCTCTACAAGACATCACTGAGAGCGTAAAGGAACTCAATGGTCATACTATTACAAAGCAGGAAGTTTGGAGTCAGATTGATATTCTTAAACGGAGTGGATATGGATTTTTCTGGCTTTGCTGGACGAAGGAACGTGAAACCACAACGATTGATGATGTTAAATTCCAATCCATTGAACTTGCTATTAGTAAGTCAGGAAGAGATATTTTTGAATCACAGGCTCATCTAATTTGCACACTTTTCAATGAGGTAACCGTAATTGACAAAGAGGGCAACGAGCTTGAAGAAAATAAAAAGTCTAAGAATGGGAAAGAGATTGCATCTAAATTCCATAAAACAGAAGTTATGATGTATTTCCGCCCTTCAAACTATATCTCAATTGGTGGTGGTCGATTCACCGATCTTCCTGATAAGGTTGAGTATAGTGCTGAAAACTTCATCAAAGTATTCGAAGATGCAGTTAAAGGACAATTGAAGAAGACGAACGCCACAGTCGAAGAATTGAAGGTATCTCAAGAGGCAGAGCGTGAGGAAAATGCCAAGGAGTTTGCAACTCAGGCAGAGCAATCGGAGATTAGTCCAGATGAGATCAAGAAAAAAATTGCTGAAGCTATGCAAAAGTTTGATTATGATACACGAAAAGAGAAGATAGGTCCTAAATTCTTGGAATTATTGGGTGATCTAGACTATAGAAAATCAGATAATGTAGTGAAGCTATCAGAGACGTTGGAGTATATTGAAAAGCTGCAAGCTTAATACATAAGATACGATGAAAGACAGAGTTTATCAAGAAAATAAACCAATATATTGTCTATATATAGTATTTTAAGTAATGAATACCGTATATAGACAAGAAAGGAAAGTTTATATGTTTTATGCTAACAAACATGGAATACTGTGGGAGACCCTTGTTTCTCCCCATACTCATGAAACTGTAGTAAGTCACAAAGCAGCAAGTGAAATATTCAAAATTAATGTAAACAGTGCCATTAACCAAACTTTAAACAAAATCAAAGGAGATAATGAATATATGGAAACTCTATACCAAGTAACAGTAGTAACGAAGAAGAAGGAAATTATCCTCGATGAGAAACTTGTTGCAGTAGACCAAGAAAATGCAAAGTTTAAAGCAGGTCTGTACAATACACTTCAAGAAAAAGACCTAACTCCTGCAGATGTAACGGTTATTGTAACTTCACTTGGTCAAGTTAAAGTTGATAAAGAAGAAACTACTTGTTGCAAAAAGTAAATCTTAGCTATTAAAAATAATGAGCCTCATTCGCAAGGATGGGGCTTTATATAAAATCACGGAGGATTGATATGAGGAAGATTATTGTCCTGTCCCTACTCTTAACATTGACATCTTGTTCTATGGGTGCAGAGAATGTTGATACAGTAGTGGAAGCGAAAAAGTTAGATCACAAATATTATCGTGCTGCTGATATTGTTATTAATGGATTTAAAAGTGAAAATAATAAAGTTGTTGATATGACACCGAAGAAGTTGAATACATATGAAGTAGCAAAGACGAACAAGAGCATAGATACTGCAATTAAAACTAAAGAGAAATGGCTCACTTTTACGTTAACTGCGTATAACAATAACGAAAAATCTACAGGCAAAAAGCCTGGAGACAGGGATTATGGAGTTACAGCATCAGGCCGAAAGACACAGCAAGGAAGAACAATTGCGGCAGATTGGCGAGTGCTTCCGAAAGGTACTAGAGTATACATAGAAGGTGTAGGAGAGAGAGTAGTCGAGGATAAAGGTGGCGCAATCAAAAATCGCCGTATAGACGTCTATTTTAAAACTGAGAAAGAATGTATTGAGTTTGGCAAAAAGAAGAATGTTAAAGTCAAAATAATAAAAATAGGTGATTGAATGAAGACACAGGAACAGTTGATTGAAGACGTATGTAGCGATGTAGAATCACTTCTCAAAAAGAAGAATCACGATTATGGGAATTCATTTAGTCTACAGTTTGAAAAGTACGGAATCATGAGCGCAATGATTAGAATGGATGACAAGATGAGACGATTGGAAAACCTGCTAAAAGGAAGTAAAGCACAAGTAGATGAATCGATTGAAGATACTCTTCAGGACTTGGTTGGTTATGGTACTCTTGCTTTGGTTGAGCTTAAGAAACAGAAAGAGGGATTGAATGGCTAAGAAACGTTTAGCCGTTGATCAAGATAATGTAATTGCCGATCTACTCAGTGAGTGGGTTCGGCGTTACAACCTTGATTACAACGATAATATTAAACCTGAACAGGTTAATGCTTGGAATTGGAGTCACTTATGCAAGCCAGAATGTGGCGACAAAATTTATTCATATATGGACGATCAAGATTTGTTCTTATCCTTACCAGTTATGGAGGATAGCCAAGAAGTTTTAAAAGAATTGAATTACATTTATGACATTTATATTGTAACAGCACCATTCAATATAAATAATGTTGTTCCGAAATATACTTGGCTTAAAAAACACTTTCCGTTTCTAGATCCAGATAAATTTGTATTCACCAGGGATAAAACAATTATTAATGCCGAGTATCTAATTGATGATAAACCTTCAAACTTAGAGGGATTTCAAGGACATAAGATTATGTATGATGCTCCACACAACAAAGATGAGAACAGGTTTTACCGAGTTAACAATTGGATTGAAGTAAAAGATATCCTATTAGATTGGAAGTGATGTAGATGCTAACTTTTAAGTTTGAACGTCTAACTGAGTTGTATGGATACCTGGAGGATGGAGATTGCAACTATTCAGAGCTACAAGAGATGAGAGATAAGCTCGATGAATTGAAACTTATTGTGGAAGATGCAATGGAAAAATTCTAGAGATGAACAGATCTAAGACAATCAGATACATATGCGATACAAGTGTTGATGAGATGGTAAGAGACGTTGTTGAGAACAATAGAGATGTTATCCATGTGATTCAGGCAGCATTAGAATCTAGAAAAGTATATGGTTTGAAAGTACAGGAGTTTATTGACAAGCTGAATTCTCTGTAAAACCTGTATTTGATCGGAAAGGAAGAAAGAAGCATGAATAACATTGTATTTCAACATTATCACACCTCTTGTGGAGAACCAGGGTGTTGTGATGATTACGGGGTAAGAGTGTACGTTAACAGTAAAGAAATCGGTCAGTATTGTAACGAAGAGGATGCATTATCGGACATTCTAAAGGAATTCAACATTGATGTAGAAATAAGTACAGAATATGAAGGCTTCGAAGATTAGATAAAATGAAGCTTTCACAAAGAAAGGAGTGTGACAAAAATTGATTGAGACGCATGACTATATAGAATGTGATAATGGAAGGTTGTACCATGTTGTCAAGAATTGGTCTAACAATGGATTTGATTCACTTCTGGTATATAAAGGCGAAGCTGTGAATGAGGTAAAGTCGTGGCACATCAATGATTGTTATACATATAATGAGCATATTTGTATTGGTGAACTTGGAAGAGAGTTTTTATACACAAAAATAGTAAGTATTTATAACAGTGTTGGAGTTTTAAAGCACACAACTAAAAATAATGTGAGGAGTCGATTGCTATAGCACTTACATCAGCGGAAAGAGAAGCAGTATTGACGTATGATGAAGAAACGGACATGTATCATGTATATTGTTGTTCCCCCAAAGAGAACACCCGAATGAAACGAAAAGGGGAGCCTTACAAGTCAGATGAAGATGGGAGCTACTATCGTGTTGAGCGTAACCAAGTTTCATTCAGAGCACCAAGTAAAGGGAGAGAATGGACTGACGAGCAAAGAGAAGTTGCAGCTGAAAGGTTGAGATTTGCACGAGAAAATAAAAGCAAAAATATTAACGGTGGTGAATAGATGAGCGTAAAAGAACAGTTTATTCGAAAGTTAATTGATGAATTGAATAATGTAAATAAGCATGAGCTTTTTGATGAAGAAAGAGCGCCTCTTGACGTATGCTACATGGTTTCAGTAATTGATCAGCAAATTGATGATTGTCAAGAATTTATGGATACAATCACAACTTACCGTTATCAGATTAATGATTTTAGTCATGACAACTCTGGTGGATACACTAATGGAAAAATTCAAATTCTTATTGAGAAACCAGAAGAAGAAAAAAGTAGCGAAATGATGTTCGATGCTTTTTACGATTACTGTTACTATATTGAGTTTGACTGCGATGATCGTATGTGGGGATACTGTCAATGTAAGCCAGGTGACGAAGGATATGTCGAGGAATATAGCTGTAGTGGAAATGGTTGTGATTGGTCTGCGCCAGCTTTTCGTTTAACCAAATCAATCGATCTTGGTGGTGGGAAGTGGGACGGTTATGAGAGCGATTATTGGAACTATAAAAAGAAATTCGAAGAGAACGAACTTAACATTTCTAGAGAAGTAGAAGAATTAAATAAGAAAAAAGAACGTGAATACATAGAGCAACAAATTAATGAATTACAAGGAAGGCTGAATTCTCTTTAAAACGAGAATTTCATAAAGAAAGGAGTTTAACTCATGAGCATTAAAGAGCTGATTAGTGCATTCTTAATAATTGCAATTTTATACATAGTTATTGGCTTGTTGTGGATGGCACTAGAGAAATTGTTTTATGGACGAATTGAATCTAGGTTGGTTGATGATATTTTTACTGTGATTTTAGCCGTATCAATTTATTTGACCTTAAAATCGTGATTTTATAAGAAAGGAATGAGAAAGTGTTGGATAAAGACGATCAGTTTAAGCAAGTTTTGGTTGAATGCAGAAAGAACTATGTTGATACAAAAAAACTCATCAGGAACTACATTGGCAGAGAAGTTAGAATTAATAATCCAGAATTAGACCTACCGGATTGGATAAATACATACATCGTTGAAGAAATAGATGTCTCAGAAAATTGTGTTAGCTTAACTTGGTTAGATGAAGAGGCAGAGGACGAGGATGATGATCGAATCTTAGAAATTATAACAATTGCTGAATTTGTCCAAAATGCCCAGTTTGTTTAAAACTGTAATTTATTTAGAAAGGAGATTAGTCTTTGCCCAAAATAACAATTAAAAACAGCAGTTCGGTTGAACAAACGGTAAAGGTAGTGTCTGGAGATTTGGTTCTTATAAATGAAGATCCATACATTGCTGCCTATACAAACTCTAATGGATTGGAGTTAATCAATTTGGCAGATGGAAATAGGTGGACAAATGGCACACTCAAAGAGAAGAGCAGCGAATTTGAACTACAGGAATTCATTGGTAGGAAATTTAAGGTTGAATTAATTAAAAGTAATAATTATGAGATTCAAATTAGCATGAAATAGAAATTTGGTCATGAACGGAGGATGTCATTTGGCTATTTATTGTGGTATAGAATGCGAAGAAGCTGGGCCAATCTGTGATTTTTGTATTAATTATAAGGATGACAATACTAATGGCAAATTCCAGGGTGAAGGGGTCTGTACAGTTAAATACATGCGAGTAGATGCTTGCAGCGCTTGCGAGGATGACTTTCATTGCTTTCAAGTAAAATAGAAAATATGTGTTAATAAGGAGAGAAAGTAATTGCTCTATAAATTGGTGCTTCATGATAATAAAGAACTTACCTGCTTTACTAAAGGTAGTATTGAAGATGTTTTAAAAATGTATTGGAAAGATGACTTATTCATTGTTCAAGAAAATGAGCGAGTAAATCATAATACATATATTTTAAGAGAAAAAGTGTCTCATGTAGTATTCAATCAAAAAGATGATAAAACTAAACCCATTTGATTCATGATCAAAGAGGACTTTGAACAAGAAGGGATGATTAGATGAGTAAATATAAATTTGTGATGTGGGATTGGGATGCTGGGGGGTACGAGATCATTCCAAAAGAAGATTTAATCGAAGCTCTCTATTATGCTTGGAACTACGAATGCAGTGTTTATACAGTAGATGGTAAAGTATTGATTTTTTCACCTATGGACGATAATGAATTTAATTCGGATTTACTAAAAGATTATGGGTTGCGTATTATTGATGGAGAAAAATCAAGAAACTTTCAAGATATCAAAACAGGCGAAGTATTTAATGCGCCATGGGAATCTTAATCAAATGTAAATTTTATCATGAATGGAGATGAGAGTTTGACTGTATTTGAATCATCGGGTCTTGAAAGAAATTTTGATTTACTAATTGAAGACCTAAATAAAATGAAAGAAATTGCTTCAAATAAATTCAAGAAGCTTGAGGAATCTACAGGGCTAACAAAGATTCAACATCTACAAAAGCTACGCCTCGAATCGTTTTCTGTAAGATTGGCAAAAAAGCATGACGGATGGTCTAATGACAAGCCAATTCTTAGAGTTGAATGGAATGGTTATGACATTGATAAATTCATTGAAGAGAATGGTTTAGCAAAGGGCATTCACTTTGAAAGGAATTGGCATTATACATATATCTACTTCAAAGAAGATTCAACAGATTCTCTCGACAATATGATTACATTTATTGAAGCTATCGCACAAGCTGACAATGAAACACATAATCAAAATGTTGAAATATTAAAAATCAACCAGGCAACCGAAAAGAAATTATTCGATATTTTAGAACAGGTGGGTATTAGTTCAGCATATTATGGTTACAAAACTAGCCGCTCCAAAGATACAGTAAAGATGTATTATAGTTTCCCATCTGAAATTAGAAAACAGATTCCTACTCAATATTCTGTAACAAGGTTGGACGATTTACGTAAGTCACTTAGTGAGAAGATTAAGAAAATATGGAATGATGAAATTTTTAAAATGAAGCAAAAAAGAATCGAAAAAGAGAAAGCAGAGAAGGAAAAGGAACAAAATAAGAAACTAGCTCTACTTCTGGCTAAATATGATTTGGAATTAACTGATTCATGGGGCGACTTGGAAGACGTTATTATAAATAGAAATAAATATCTTAGACTTGCATTTTACCTAGAAAAGAATCGTAAAGATTGGACTAGTGGTCATGATTATGCTGAAACTGGTTTAAGTTGTTTTAATGCTGAATCTGAAATCGACCATAAGATTGAAGAAGATATTTCATCGTGTATGTACGAGAATTGGGATGGGGATGGCAGGGTGTTCAGAGACTGCGCTTATAATTATAGCGTCTTGTACGGCATAGCTGCAGAACAAGATCCCCAACTATACAAAGACTTTGAAGTGGTAAGACAAAATGTAGAGGAAATTTAGTGAAACATAACTTCCATTAAGAAATAGATATGCCCCTTATAACTAGTCTGTCATGGGTGTCGTAGGAACATACCATACTAGCATTATTTCCAAAAGACTAATAAATTATACATAGGAGAATGAGTAATGAGTAAATTGTACGAGCTTGGTGAGCAATATAAAGCATTTAACCGATTTGTCGATGCAGCCTGGGATAACGAAGACTTGACCGAAGATGATTTACAGATGTATATTGAAACACTCGAATCAATTGAAGATGAGATTAGTAATAAAGTTGAGAACATTGCTAAATTTATGAAGAATATTGAGGGAGATATTAATGCATTTAAAGCAGAGGAAGAGCGATTAGCCAAAAAGCGTAAATACCTACAGAATAAGTACGATGGGCTTAAATCTTATAC
>RCUH01000916.1_pt1 | contig 25137 bp, 22 predicted proteins | sample 2166191 | NCBI WGS metagenome assembly RCUH01 (sample SAMN09932848, study PRJNA488358) | compost metagenome | feature: garden; material: soil; isolation source: compost soil in an enriched community after 214 h of incubation | place: Germany: Experimental Botanical Garden Goettingen | collected...
GTGCAAACTGGATTATTTACAAAACAAATTCGGCGCTGAATCCGAAATTGAAAAACGTAGTTTTTAGGTTGAACTTTGTTTTGCTGGTTTTGGTTTTTATTTCTTTGGGAATTTGGCATTTTATTGAGCCGAAGCCGTTTCATAATTTTATTGAAAATCCGATTCTTTGGTTTTTTCCTTTAATGACTTTTGTTGGAATTGCTGGATTATTCAAAGTTCGTTCTTTCAAAAAAGACGGTCAAGGATTTATTTTTTCGACTTTATTCTTAGTCGGTGGATTTGCTTCAACAGCCGTTTCTATTTTTCCGAATGTTCTGCCTTCAACCAATAATGTAAATCCGTCATTGACAATTTACAACACAGCCGCTCACGAATACGGATTAAATGCTGGTCTGAGCTGGTTTTTTATCGCTTTGTTTTTGGTGATCATTTATTTTATTATTCAATATCGAGTTTTCAGTGGGAAAATGGATGATGTTGGGTATGGGGAACATTGATTTTTTTATAGCCACGAATTCACGAATTTTTACTTTGATTTGAATGAATTCTGAATTTTGCAACTATAAATTTCACGAATTTTAATTTCTTCATTATCGAATCAATTGCCTCCAGTTTTAACTGGAGGTTTTTTGTTTTAATTTGACCGAGGGCTTTAGCCAAACTTTGTGGTTTTTGGCTAAAGCCTTTTTTGTTTACATTTGTTTACCTCCAGCTAAAGCTGGAGGCAATTGATTGAAATAAAACACTCAAATATTTTGTGTCTATGTTTTTTAAAAAGAAAAAGAAATTATTGACTCTCGAAGAGTTTGTTGAAAAGCTTAGAGAAAAATTACCTGTAAGTATTACTGGTTTAGAAGTTATTGCGGGTGTTAAATCACTGTTGCTTATAGAATATAAGAACAATAGACATACTTTTAACTACGAAAAAGAGTATGAAAAATATGCAGAAAATCCTGATTCGATTGATGAAATATATGCCAATATAAAATCTGATATTCTTTCTCGCTTGGAACCCATAAAGGTGGATGCTGCAAAAATTCTTCCGCGCATAAAAAATAGGCAGTATTTTAAAGAACATATTGAAGATAATTCAGATATGGCAAATGTCATTTATCATCGATTTACTGAGGAATTGTTTGTCTTCTTTGTAGAAGAACGTGACGGAAAATTTTATCCTCTTCAAAAAAGCGATTTAATAGATTTAAACTTTTCGATAGAAGAGCTACATCAAAAAACAGCAAATAATCTCGCCAATCTTCCAAATCTAGGAGCTCGTGACGATAATGGACTTCATTCCATTGTTGCTGGAGGTGTGTATGAATCAAGTTTTATACTTTTGAATTTATTTCTGAGAAATAATTTTTCTGTTCCCGGATATATTGTTGCCGCTCTTCCTGCCCACGATACATTTTTTATTACTGGGAGTGAGGATAAAAAAAATCTTTCCAGACTTCGTGAAATTATAAATAAAATAAAGAATGATGGGTATCCCATTATTTCAGAAAACATGTTTTTACTGAATGATTTTAATAATTTCGTCGTTTTCGAACCAGATTTTAAGGAGTAAATAGGTCATTAAAAGGAAATCATAAATCTCAATCAAAATATGTCTTTTACAAACGAAATGTTGTCAGAAAATGAATTTGCTGAACTAATTATAAAAAAGCTAAAAGGAAGAATTGAGGGGATCAAAATTGTTTCACAGGATCGTTTAGTGGTTGTGACGGAACATAAATATCAAAAATTTACTTTCAAATACTTTAAATGTTATGAGGATTATATAAAATATCCAAATTTGCTTGACAAAATTTTGGATTCTTATCTAGGCGTGACTTATGATGCTCATATGCCTCCTAGAACTCCATTTGTAAAATCCTCAGAAATATTTCCCATTATTAGAAATAAAGGATTTGTAGAAACACTCTCAGAATCTGAACCAAATTTTGAAAGAATTGTATGTGATAGTTATAGCGACGAATTGCTTGTTTTTTATGTAGAAAGCAGAGAGAATTCAATATATTTTATTAGATATGCAGATATTCTCGAGCTAAATTATTCAATAGGAGATTTAAGAGTTAAAGCGATAGAAAATCTTACGGCCAATTGGGATGTGAAGATTACTGAATGTGAAGGTCTTTATGAGGTGACTTCAAAAGGGAAATTTGCTTCAAGTTTGATTTTATTGGATATATGGAAAAGTGAATATATGCCAGTACATGGAGACTTAGTAATAGCAATTCCTGACCCAAATAAAATTTATGTTACAGGAAGTAAGAACCAGGTTAATTTGTTTAAATTTTATGATGTCATAAATGAAATGAAAAAAGGATGGGGTTTTATTATTTCGGATAAACTATTTGTCTATAAGGAAAAACGTTTTGAAGTTTTAGAATGATTTTTAAATAAGTAAAATAAAAAATAAAAATATAAATCTATTTGTTCTCTATGAATAAATGGATTTTTTGATTGAACAATATCCTAGTAAAAACCATAAGGTAATTTTTACAAAAGATTGAATTACAACCGATAGTTATATTCTATAAGCTGTATTGTAGGAAAAAAAAGCAGTTAATCCTTAATATTGTGTTTCTAAGAATTTTTTCCCCTAAAGAATTTCTAGAAATGATTTTTACTAAAAGCTTAAATCTATTTTTACCTACTAAATTTATGCCCTTAACAATTTTTTCCGACAAGGTTAGATTTCGTTACAAATCTAAGAATTGGCAGTATCAGTTTGACGAAATTAAGGAACTTGGACTGCTCAAAAAAAAGAAAAAATATTTTCTTAAAAATGTCACTTTTATTGCTTTAAATATCGTGGCGTACTATTGCATGCTATTTTTTAATTTAATAGATGTGTATTATAGCATTCCTGCAATTTTATGTTATCTGTTTATTATAGCAGTAAGTTTTAACACTAAAGCAGAGTTTGTATATTTTGTTTTTGTTAAAGATATTTACCAAAATGAAATAAAAACTAAAATTGCACCAAGAGATCGTAGATTGATTGGTAAGCAGATCGATTATTATTTAGATCTTCAGTTTGAAAGAAGTGTAAAAAGAACTGCTTAATAAAAAAATCACAGATGTTTGTATTTGATATTTTCCATTATGATACTTTTTTCATAATGGCAGCATTGATATATGGTTTTTTGATCATAAAAAAGAAAAAAAAGCAAAAGGCTAATTCATAGTTTGTTTAATATGAAGTAGTTTATGAGTATCCAGAAATAAGTATAGTTAAGTCGTTGCAAATTGACGGCTGGCTGTTTTAGCTATACATGACCCCAAATCAGATTAAAATTATGGCCACAACAATTAAAAACAAGATTAAAAACATTAGAGAGTTAAAAAATTATACTCAAGAATATATGGCAGAAAGATTAGGTGTAACTCAGGCGGGTTACAGTAAAATTGAAAAAGGAAAAACTTCTTTGAGTTACGAAAAACTGGTTGAAATAGGAAAAATTTTAGATGTTAGCGTAGAGGATATTATTAGTTTTGACTACGATAAATACTTTAATAATTACAACAAAATAACAGGAAATAATAATGGAAGTATTTTAATCAATGCCGATAATACTTCTGTCATAAAAGAACTATATGAAGATAAAATTCAATTGTTAGAAAAACTGCTTTCTAGAACCGAAATAGAATTGGAACGCTACAAAGATAAATTTGGAGAGATTTGAAGGTTTTTAGTTTCATCTTTGTCAAAGTTTAATGCTTTGACAAAGATTACTCTACAAGTGAAACTAAATAAAACTTTTGAAATTGCTCTTAGAATAAGACTTCTTTAGCAATAATATAAAATCCCATTACGAGCACAAACCATCCGAAGAGTGGTTTTAATTTTGTGCCATCGATTTTTTTAGAAAGCTGACTCCCGATAAACATTCCGATTAAAGCCATTGTGGAAACGCTTAATAAAAAAGTATAGTTTATAGGTGTTCCGATATATAAATCACCTGCAAAACCTATTGAGGAATTAATGGTGATGATTAATAATGAAGTTCCAACAGCTTGTTTCATGGGTAGTTTGGCGAAAAAGAGCAGGGCAGGAATAATTAAGAATCCACCGCCAGCGCCTAGAAATCCAGTTACGATTCCGACTAAAAAGCCAATTAAGCTCAGTTGCGGATAATTGGTTTCTGCTGCTGTTATTTCGGGCTGATTCTTTTTAATCATCGAAATAGCAGCAGTAATCATTAAGATCGAAAAGACAATCATAATCAGAAAATCTTTTGAAACGGTATAAGAAGCAACAGAAAACAAAGTCGATGCAATTTTCGGGAAGATTACTTCACGGATGATCAAAATCGAAATAACCGAAGGAATGGCAAAATATAAGGCCGATTTCAATTTCAGATTTCCCATTTTATAATGGCTGTAACTTCCAAATAAAGCGGTTAATCCGACAATAAATAAGGAATAAGAAGTTGCCTGATCGGGATTTACTTTAAATAAATAAACTAAAATAGGAATCGTCAGGATGGAACCGCCTCCGCCAATTAAGCCAAGCGAGATTCCGATTATGATTGAGGCAAAAAATCCTAAATATTCCATTGCATTTATTTTAATGCAAAGTTGCTTCGAAAATTAGAAACCTACAGTAACATTTATCACAGAATCAAAATAAATTTTACCATTAAGACATTAAGAAAATTAAGTTTTACTTTCTTTCTCTTAATGTTACTAAAGAAAAATTAAGCGCTCCAACTTAATTTTCTTAATATCTTAATGGTTCAATAAAAAAACTTAGTGTTAATTAGTGAAATTTGTGTTTAATAACTCAATCTGGTTTCGGTTGAGTTTGACCAAACCGCGCTGTTCCATTTTTTTGAGTAATCTGGAAACCACTTCTCTAGAAGTATTTAGTTCTGTAGCAATTTCTTGATGTGAAAGATTCACTTCAGAACAGCCACAAGCATCAGAATGTCTTTTTAAGTAAAATTCTAAACGTTCGTCCATAGAACGGAAAGCGATATTATCAACAACTTCGAGAACTTCTTCAAAACGGCTTCGATACGTTTCAATTACAAATTCGTACCAAGATCTGTGTTCCATCATCCATTTGTCCATCAATTGCAACGGAATCATCATTACGGTAACATCTTCGACTACTTTTGCCATTATCTGGCTTTTTTCACTTTTTGCGGTGCAAATCATTGAAATGGCGCAGGCTTGTCCTGGCTGCAAATAATACATTAAAAATTCTCCGCCATCTTCACCTTCGCGATAGATTTTGATTTTTCCTTTAATAATCAAAACGGTATTTTTAATATACTGTCCGGTACGCATTAAAATTGTTCCGGTTTCAAAATCCTGAAGACTTCCGTTTTCTTCTATTGTAGCAATAAGTTCGTTAGAGAAATTAGGAAATATGGTTTTTAATGAATGCTGCATTTTGTGGATTTTTTTGCCATGAATTATACTAATTAAAAACAATTAATTTGTGAGAATTGATGTAATTCGTGGCGAATATTTTTATGAAAATCGAATTAAAACATATGATTGTTTGCAAAGATACGGGTTTGCAATGGGAATAATTATCAGAAAACTAGATTTAAGATTAATTTTGTGTAAATGAAAAAATCCTATTTTCTATCGATTTTGTAGGCTGAATTTTTAAAAATAGTAACTAAATTTGTAATTCACTGATTATAATACTTTCTCTAAAACGTTTTCTGAGAATAATAATCGAAATCGCATTTGGTACGTTTTTTATATATAGAAACGTCGTAATTTTACAAAAACACATTTTACTATGAATTTATCACAAGAAGATTGGGTTGCTCAGTTAGAGGCTGACGAAAATGCAGTTATACTTGATGTAAGAACTGAAGACGAATTTAATGACGGCTACATTGAGAATGCTCTAAATATTGATATCAATAAAGGGCAGGCATTTATTTATGAAATCGAAGAATTAGATAAAAATAAAAACTATTATGTATACTGTCGTTCTGGGGCTAGAAGTGCAAAAGCATGCCAGATTATGAACGAGTTGGGTATCGAAAACGCCTACAATCTGCTTGGAGGAATCCTAGATTGGGAAGGTGAAACAGTACAACCATAAAAGAAGAAGAGGCAATAAAAAAGCCTCTTTTTTCTTTTGAAAATAGAATTACCAGACCATTAAATAACCAAATTATGAGTTTTATACCAGAAGAATATCAGATTAATGCGCTGATAAATCAAGATACTTATCTTGTAAATGGAGAATTGAAACAATGGACAGGGCAAACCACACCTGTGTTTTCTACTATTTCTTCAACAGAAAAATATTCGCCAACTTTATTAGGGTCTATTCCTTTTATGGCAGAAAAAGAAGCAGCAGAAGTTGTCGAAGCTGCTACAAGTGCATACAATATGGGGCAAGGTTTATGGCCAACTATGAAAGTAGTGGACCGTATTAAATGCATGGAAAAATTTGTGAAGCAAATGAAAGAAACCCGTGAAGAGGTAGTAAAATACTTAATGTGGGAAATTGGAAAATCATTAGGAGATTCGCAAAAAGAATTTGACAGAACAGTAGAATATATTTACGATACTATTGCAAGTTACAAAGAATTAAACGGACGCAGTTCACACTTCGAAAAAGTTCAGGGAGTAAACGCCATGATTCGTCGTGGGCCTCTTGGAGTTGTTTTGTGTCTTGGACCTTACAATTATCCTTTAAACGAAACTTTCTCATTGCTGATTCCAGCTTTGATCATGGGAAATACCGTAATTTTCAAACCTGCCAAACATGGTGTGTTATGTATTTCGCCATTGTTGGAAGCTTTCAGAAGCAGTTTCCCAAAAGGTGTAATTAATATCGTTTACGGTAGAGGACGCGAAGTAGCTTCTCCGATTATGAAATCTGGAAAAATTGATGTTTTAGCATTAATTGGAAACAGTAAATCGGCAATTGCTTTACAAGACCAGCACCCAAACAAAAATAGATTACGTCTTATTTTAGGTTTAGAAGCTAAAAATCCAGCGATTATTCTTCCAGATGCCGATTTAGATTTGGCTATTCAAGAATGTATTACAGGAAGTTTGTCTTTTAACGGTCAGCGTTGTACTGCGTTGAAAGTTTTATATGTTCATGAATCTATCAGAGAAGAATTCAACAAACGTTTTGCTGAGAAAGTAGACAGTTTGGTTTTTGGAAATCCGTGGGAAAAAGGAGTTTCTTTGACACCGCTTCCAGAAACAGATAAACCAAAATATATTCAAGGTTTAATTGATGATGCTCTTCATAAAGGAGCTAAAGTGATAAATGAAAAAGGTGGAAAACATACTGATAATTATATTTTTCCAGCAGTTCTGTATCCAGTAAACAAAGAAATGCGTGTGTATCACGAAGAGCAGTTTGGACCAGTTGTTCCTGCACTTTCTTTTAAAGATATTAAAGAACCTTTAAAAGATATGGCAGAATCAAATTACGGACAACAAGTGAGTTTGTTTGGTAAAGACATAAAAACACTTGCACCGCTAATTGATGCTCTAGTTAACTTAGTTTGTAGAGTAAACCTCAACAGTTCTTGCCAAAGAGGGCCAGATGCTTTCCCTTTTACAGGAAGAAAAGATTCTGCAGTAGGAACTTTGAGTATTCCAGATGCTTTGCGATCATTCTCTATCCGTACGTTTGTAGCTTCAAAAGATATCGATTATAATAATGAGATTCTGCAGGAATTGCTTAACAGCAAAGAATCGAATTTTATTAATACTGATTATATTTTGTAGCCCTCAAGGTTATATATTAATTGTAGATGCCGTCTGTTACTTTTGTTGACAGACGGTTTTTTCTTGTAAAGACGCTAAGGTTCTAAAGGTTTTTCTTTTTTTGTAAAAGTTTGATGTAAAATATAAAATGAAGTTTTTCCGCGTCTCACATTTCACATTTCACAATTAAACATTAACAATTAATAATTAAATTTGTAACATTGCTTTACTATAGCAGTCTTATATACCAAATAATTTAAAGATCTAAGAAGCGCTTATGAAAAAGAAGTTTTTGCAATTTGCATTAATAGCATTCGTTCTTTTTGCCCAAAATAATTTTGCACAAGAGCTTTATATGCCTAGAAACATAAAAAAAGCTTATGAAAATGGAACACGTTCTAAAGACGGAAAACCTGGTGCAAACTACTGGCAGAACCGCGGGAAATATAATATGGAAATTTCAGTTGACCCAAAAACAAGAATAGTTACCGGAACTGAAACCATAATTTACGAAAACAATAGCAAGGATACGCTAAGAAACTTGGTTATCCGTTTTGTAAATAATCTTCATAAACCATCTTCTCCAAGGGGAAGTGAGGTAAACAACGATTTTTTAAGTGACGGATTAACGATTACTTCATTAAAAATAGAAAATGAAGTGTACAAAGAAGACGCAAGAAATTGGGGGACGGTTGGAAACGTAAAATTGGTAAAGCCAATTTCACCTCACTCTAAAACCATTATAAATATTCAGTGGAATTATCCTTTGTCTAAAGAAAGCGGTAGAGAAGGACAGATTGACGAAACAACATTTTTTGTTGCGTACAGTTATCCTCGTGTTTCAGTTTATGATGATTACAATGGCTGGGATAGGTTAGCGCATACAGATCGTCAAGAATTTTATAATGATTTCAACGATTATGTTTTTTCGGTAAAAGCGCCAAAAAATTATGTTGTGTATGCAACAGGGGATTTATTAAATCCGGATGAGGTTTTACAGCCTGAGTTTGCATCGCGTTTGAAAAAATCATATACAACAGACGAAATCCTGCATATCGCTAACGAAGAAGAAATGAAAAGCGGAATTGTAACCAAACAATATGATTGGAATGTATGGAAATTTGAAGCCAAAAATATTACAGATGTATGTTTTGGCTTGAGCGATCATTATTTGTGGGACGCCAGTAGTGTTGTAGTTGACAAAAAAACAAATCGCCGTGCAAGTGTTCAGGCAGCTTATAATGTCAAAGGAACTGATTTTGTAAATTCTGTAAAAAACAATCAATATGCTTTAGATTGGTTTTCTAACAGTTGGCCGGGAGTTCCGTATCCATTTTCTAAAATGACAGCTTTTCAAGGTTTTGCCGATATGGAATACCCAATGATGTGCAACGATTCAGAAATGGGAGATCCTATTTTTGCACAGTTAGTACAAGACCACGAAGTGGCGCACACTTATTTTCCTTTTTATATGGGAATTAATGAAACGCGTTATGCTTTCATGGATGAAGGCTGGGCAACAACTTTCGAATATTTAATCGGAATTGCCGAACATGGTAAAGAGGCTGCAGATAAGTTTTATAAAGAATTTAGAGTAAAACATTATATAAGCGATCGATCTACAGAACAAGATCAGCCTATTATAACAATGTCTACGCAGGTTTCTGGAGCGGGTTATGGAAATAATTCTTATGGTAAAGCCTCTCTTTCTTATTTGGCTTTAAAAGATATGTTAGGAGATGATTTGTTTAAAAAAGCGCTTCATTTTTACATGGATACTTGGAACGGAAAACATCCAATTCCGTGGGATTATTTTAATTCATTTAATACAGCAACGGGTAAGAATTTAAATTGGTTTTTTAATAATTGGTTCTTTACAAACAATTATTTAGATATTGCTTTAAAAGGGATTTCTACTGATAAGAAAATTATAACAGTAGAAAATATTGGAGGTTTTGCGATTCCGTTTGATGTTGTAATCACTTATACTGATAAATCCAAAACAACATTGCATCAAACACCTGCAATTTGGGAGAAAAATCAAAAAACGGCCAAAATAATTTTGAAAAGCACAAAAAAAATAGAAAAAATTGAACTTGATGGTGGGATCTTTATGGATGTAACTCCAGAGAATAATGTTTTAATTGTTAAATAATTGGATTAACTGCAATAAAGTATTTAAAAACGTCACTTTGATTTTGAAAAGTGGCGTTTTTTGTTTAAAATAATTAAAAATGTTTAAAATTACGGAAAACCGTAAAGATATTTCTTAAGAAAATACTACGTTTGCGAAATACTAACATTACCCCAAAATCCAAAATGAAGAATACTTTTGTTCTGATTGTTTTGTTAACTACCCTTCAGTTTTTTGGGCAGAACGATCAAAAGACTGCATTTCAAAAAAATAAATATGAATTGGCTATTTCTTACTACAAAAAGGCCGAATTTGTAAAAGCTATTGATTTATTTTCTTTAGCAGCAAAGATTAAACCTGAAAATGAAATCGGAAAAGAAGCTTTTAAAAAGGTAGATACCTTACGCGAGCTTTTAAGAAAGGAAATTTTGAAGCAAGTGGCAGGAACTTGGAAAAGAATAGGAAACCAGCCAGTTTGGTCTTCAACTACCGCAAGTACAAATCAATCTGCTTTTGATGAATTAGTTGAAATTAAAGAAAACGAGATTTTGTTTTACGAAGTTGACAAAAAAACGAAGGTAAAGAAACTTCTCAAAACAGAAAATCTAGTGTATAATGATAGTAACTGTAATGTATCTGTATTTTCAGAGATTATCCTTTCCGACGGGACAATTTGGAATTGCAGTCTGAATGAAAAGTCAAACATACTGCATGTTGTAAATGTAGCTGTTAAAACAGAAGAAGGAATACAGAAGATAATGAGTGATAATGAAGAAAGTTATTACGTTAAATTATAAAAAAAGGGAATCAATCGATTCCCTTTTTTTTGTTTTTATAGAAATTTAAATCCGAGTGATAGATTTGTTACTCCAGTTTTAATTTCGTTATTAGAAGCATCTATATCGCTTAGTCCGGCAAGATACCTAAGATCAAACGTTAGTCTCCAGACATCGACTCCAACACCACCAAGAATGCTATGATTGTTTCTTTCTAATGCTATAGAATTAAGATTATTGTTGGTACTTATGTCTGAATAATTTTTCCAGTTGTAGCCAACAAAAAGTCTCACGTTTCCAGCCTTTCCAAGGGGAATAATTTTGAGCCCAGCAATTAATGAAGCATCTGTTCCTGATAGTTTAAATTCAGTTTCTCCAACTCCGTCTTGATATACGCTAAAATTAGTCTGAGCATATCCAAATTCGCCCTGAGCATAAAAAAGCGCAAGATTTAATCGAGCAAAAGCGGCAGCGCCAATTCCTGTATTCGTATGGTCGGAGCTGAAACTTTTGGCATTGACAGAAGTAATATTAGTTGAAAACTGTGGGCCAATTTGTATTAATTGTGCAAATCCATTGACACAAATACATAAAAGTACTGCTAAAAAGAATTTTCTCATAACGGAATCTGTTTGATTTTGGTACATAAAAATAAACATAATAGATTAGAATTGAATGATTTGTCTGATTTATTTTTATGTAAAGTTTTGAAAGCTAGTTATATCTATATTCTGCATTTGTTTTTTATAATCAAATCAAAATGAATTATTTTTGAGAAAATAATAGCGTGAAATGGAAATTAAAAAGATAAAAGCCTCTGATACTTGGCAGATCCGTCATGAAGTAATGTGGCCTGACCAACCATTTGAATTTGTACAATTAAAAGAAGACGATTTAGGATTTCATTTTGGAGTTTTTGAAGAAGATAAATTGGTTTCAATAGTTTCTTGTTTTATTGAAGGCAAAGAAATGCAGTTTAGAAAATTAGCCACTTTAGAAGAATATCAAGGAAAAGGAATTGCTACTTATCTTTTAAAATACATTTTGGAATTTGCCAAAAGCAAAGATTTAATAAAGGTTTGGTGTAATGCCCGAAGCAATAAAAAGTCTTTTTATGAAAAAATAGGACTTGCAAATACTCATAAAACGTTTGTAAAAGCTGGTCAAGAATTTACTATAATGGAAATTAAACTTTAAAATATAATTTGTTTGTTTTAGATAAAGGGTTGTTTTGTAGTTGTTTATCTTGTGTTTTTTAAATTGAATGATGCTTTTCTTCATCTAATCTTCATATAAAAAGTTACCGAAAACGTTTTCATTTTATCTAACTGTTAAAGCTTGTTAAAAAATCTTTTTTTGTTTTAATTCTTTTACTACTTTCGCACCGAAATGAGAAAGTTAATAGTATTTTTAGTATTCATGAATATGCTTCTGTTTGGCGGAGGCCAATATTTGAATGCAAATACTTTTGGTCCTCATAATCACCATCATCTGCAAAAGCACAGGGTTAAGTTTACCAATCAAGAAAGAGGGACTTCTGTAATTGAAGATGCTGATATTGATCTTGAAGAGGATCTTTTGGGTGGTGATGATACTGATTTACTAACGAACAAGTATTTTACTGCTTCGTATAGTTTGGTAGACGCTTTGTATCTGGCACTTTCAGATCAGTCTGCAGCGAATGATTCTAATCGTTTAAAAATTTCTACGCCTATATTCGGGCATTCAAATCCTATCTATATTACTCAACGAGTATTAAGAATTTGATTTTATAATATACATCGGTTACCTGAGTTACGATCTCTACGTATCTTGCTGTTGTATATTTTTTTTACTTCTGCTTATATAAAGTTAAGGTCTGGACTAAGGCTGGCTGATGCATTTTAACATCCAAAAGGAATTTTCATTCCAAAAGCATTCAATAGCTTAATTTCCAAACTAAATCATGAAAAAAATCATTGTGTTCACAGGCTTAATGGCCTTGGTGTGCTTAACGAGCTGTACATCTAAAAAAGAAGAAAAAGAAGAAGTAGAAAAATTTACGGTTACTAATCCGGTTAGAATTGATACTTCATTTACCAAAGAATACGTTTCACAAATAAAATCGGTTCGTAATATAGAGCTTCGTGCCCAAGAAAAAGGGTTTTTACAAAATATATATGTTGACGAGGGACAGTTTGTAAAAAAAGGACAGCTGCTGTTTAAAATTATGCCAAACATGTATCAGGCAGAGTTATTAAAAGCACAGTCAGAACAAAAATCAGTAGAAATTGAATTGCAAAATTCAAAATTGCTGGCTGATAAAAATATCGTTTCTAAAAACGAATTAAGTGTTGCTCAGGCGAAATTACAATCTGCAAAAGCTGAGGTTGCATTGGCAAAACTTCATTTATCATTCACAGAAATTAGAGCTCCGTTTGACGGAACAATCGACCGTATTCCTTTAAAACTAGGAAGTTTAATTGATGAAGGCGAATTATTGACAAGCCTTTCAGACAACAGCCAAATGTTTGCTTATTTCAATGTTTCTGAACCAGAGTATATTAGCTACGAAACCCATATTAAAGACCGTGCTGATAACAAAGTGAATTTAGTTTTGGCTAATGGAGACATTTTCAAAGAAAAAGGAAATGTTGAGGTAATTGAAAGTGAATTTAACAACGAAACAGGAAATATCGCTTTCAGAGCAAGATTCCCTAATTCTGGAAAATTGCTTCGAAATGGTGAAACAGGACAAGTTCAAATGAATGTCCCTCTTAAAAATGCTATTGTAATTCCGCAAAAAGCGACTTACGAAATTCAAGATAAAAAATATGTTTTTGTAGTAGGTAAGGACAACAAAGTGAGTTCTAGAGAAATTACAATCACAGGCGAAATCCCTGATTTGTATGTAATCAAAAGCGGTATTACAGAAAACGATAGAATCCTACTTGAAGGTGTTCAGAAAGTAAAAGAAAACGACAAGATTAAATTCGATTACGAATCTCCTAAAGAAGTAATCAATCACTTACGTTTAAAAGCAGAATAGTTTTTTGTTTTAATAGTTTCAGGTTTCAAGTTGCGTACTGAACCTAAAACCTGAAACTTAAAACCTGAAACTTGAAACATTTTAAACTTCAATAAGTTTAATCATTTAAAAAATATAAAAATGTTTAATAAATTTATTCAAAGACCTGTTCTGTCGATAGTAATATCGTTGATTATTGTCTTTTTAGGGGTGTTGTCGGTTTTAAATTTACCTATTACACAATTCCCTACAATTTCGCCTCCAATGGTGAACGTTACCGCAGATTATCCTGGATCTAACGGTGAATTGATGGTTAAGGCAGTTGTTATTCCTTTGGAAAGAGCCTTAAACGGAGTTCCTGGGATGAAATATATGGCTTCAGATGCTGGTAACGATGGTGAAGCTACAATTAAAGTGGTGTTTAATTTAGGAACAGATCCTAACCAAGCAGCAATTAACGTGCAGAACCGTGTGGCTTCTGTTACTAATAAATTGCCACCTTTAGTAATTAGAGAAGGAATCAAAATTACGAGAGAAGTTCCGAGTATGTTGATGTACGTGAATCTTTACAGTACAGACAAAAATACCGACATGAAGTTCTTATACAACTATGCCGATATCAACGTACTTTCTGAATTGAAAAGGGTAAACGGTATTGGTTCTGGAGATATCTTAGGAACACGTGAATATGCAATGCGTATTTGGTTGAAACCAGATCGCATGTTAGCTTATAAAATTTCGGCTGATGAAATAATGGAAGCATTATCTAGTCAGAGTTTAGAGGCTTCTCCGGGTAAAACGGGAGAAAGTTCTGGTAAACGTTCTCAAGCATTTGAGTATGTATTGAAATATTCTGGACGTTTTACAACAAAAGAGCAATATGAGAATATTGTAGTAAAAGCAAATCCAAACGGAGAGCTTTTGAGATTGAAAGATGTTGCTAAAGTTGAATTTGGAAGCTCGATGTATGACATCTATTCTAATTTGAATGGAAGACCTTCAGCCGCTATTGTATTAAAACAATCTTTTGGAAGTAACGCGAATCAGGTTATTGAAGAAGTAAAAGCTAAATTGGAAAAAATCAAACAAAGATTTCCAAAAGGAATGGATTATGAAATTTCGTATGACGTTTCTAAATTCCTTGATGCTTCTATCGAAAAAGTAATTCATACACTTGTTGAGGCATTCATTCTGGTAGGTTTAGTAGTTTTCCTTTTCTTAGGAGATTGGCGTTCTACAGTTATTCCAGCAATTGCGGTACCCGTATCGTTGGTAGGAACTTTTGTGTTCATGACTTTCTTCGATATTTCATTGAACTTAATTACATTATTTGCTTTAGTATTAGCAATTGGAGTCGTCGTCGATGACGCGATTGTGGTTATCGAAGCAGTTCACGCCAAGATGGAAGAGGAACATCTCTCGCCATTTAAAGCAACCAAAAAAGCAATGCACGAGATTGCGGGGGCAATTATTGCCATTACATTCTTAATGGCGGCGGTATTTATTCCGGTTGCGTTTATGTCTGGTCCTGTTGGAGTTTTCTACAGACAATTCTCTGTAACTATGGCAACTGCTATTATTCTTTCTGGTATTGTGGCCTTGACTTTAACGCCTGCGCTTTGTGCGATGATGTTGAAAAACAACCACGGTGTACCTAAAAAGAAAACACCAGCGAATAGATTTATTGATGCTTTCAACGAAAAATTCAATTTAGCTCAAGGGAAATACCAAAATCTATTAGGTAAAATCGTTGACAGAAGAGTGGTTACTATTGTAGCGCTTGTAGGTTTCTGTATCGGGACATTTTTAATAAGCAGTTCGGTTCCTTCAGGATTTATTCCGAATGAGGATCAAGGAATGTTTTATGCCGTAATTCAGACACCTCCAGGTTCATCATTAGAAAGAACAAATAATATTGCAGAGAGAGTTCAAAAAATTGCTGAAGAGATTGACGGAGTAAAATCGGTTTCTTCATTGGCAGGTTATGAAATTCTGTCTGAAGGTACAGGAGCAAACTCAGGAACGTGTTTGGTGAACTTGAAAGACTGGAGCGACAGAAAAGAATCTGTGTTGGAGATTATGCACGAAATGGAGGAAAAATGTAAAGATATTGCAGGGGCAAATATTGAATTTTTCCAACCGCCTGCTGTACCTGGTTATGGTGCTGCTGGAGGATTTGAACTTCGTTTGTTGGATAAAACGGGTTCTGTTGATTATAAGAGAATGGAGCAGGTTAATAATGACTTCGTTGCTGAATTGAACAAACAGCCAGAATTATCAAACGTATTTAGTTTCTATAGCTCTAGTTTCCCTCAATACATGATGAAAGTCGACAATGACTTGGCACAGCAAAAAGGAGTTTCTATCGAAAATGCCATGAATACTTTGTCAACTCTTGTGGGAAGTAACTATGAGATCAGTTTTATTAAATTCGGTATCAACTATAAAGTTATTGTTCAGGCTTCGCCAGAATATCGTGCACAGCCAGATGATATCTTGAAATTGTATGTGAAAAATGATCGTGACGAAATGGTGCCTTTTTCTGCTTTTATGAAATTAGAAAAAGTGTACGGACTTTCAGAAATTACACGTCATAATATGTATACCTCAACACAGATCAGTGGTTCGCCAGCTGCAGGTTATAGTTCTGGTACAGCGATTAAAGTAATTCAGAGAGTAGCGGCCGAAAAATTGCCAAGAGGATATGACATTGACTGGGCAGGTATTTCTGCCGATGAGGTGGCTCAGGGTAATCAGGCTATTTGGGTATTCTTAATCTGTTTAGGATTCGTTTACTTGGTACTAGCAGCACAATACGAAAGCTTTATTCTGCCATTATCAGTAATTCTTTCGTTGCCAGCGGGTATTTTTGGAGCTTTCCTTTTATTGAAATTAACTGGATTAGAAAACAATATTTATGCTCAGGTTGCCATGGTAATGTTGATTGGTTTACTAGGTAAAAACGCCGTACTTATTGTGGAGTTTGCGATACAAAGACATGCTGCAGGATTATCAGTTTTACAATCGGCAATGGAAGGAGCAAAAGCTAGGTTCCGTCCGATTTTAATGACTTCATTTGCCTTTATAGCAGGTTTATTACCGCTTGCTTTTGCAACTGGTCCAGGTAAAATTGGTAACCGAACAATTGGTACTGCAGCCGCTGGAGGTATGCTTATCGGAACCATATGCGGTGTATTTGTAATTCCGGGCTTGTATTTCATTTTTGCCAAAATTGCCGAAAAATACAAATTGGTAAAACATGAAGAAGAAAATCCATTAACAGAAGAAATTGATAACAATCATGTATAAAGTTAAATCATATCAATATAGTATTGCATTGGCTGTATGTCTAGCAGTTGCAGGGTGTAAAACCCCTGCACCTGAGGCAGCAGTTACTACAAGTACGCCAGTTCCTGAATCGTTTGGCACAACAGCTCAGACGCAGGACGCAAACAACAATACAGCAACATTAAACTGGAAAGATTATTTTAAAGATCAGAATCTAGTAGATTTAATCGATGTTGCGCTAAAAAACAATCAGGAACTAAATATCACTTTGCAAGAAATTGAAATTGCAAAAAATGATATCCGTGTAAAAAAAGGACTTTTATTGCCAACAGCAGGTTTGCGTGCGGGAGCTGGAGTAGAAAAAGTGGGTAGATATACCAGCCAAGGTGCAGGTGATGCTACTACAGAGATTAAACCGGGTGTAGAAACTCCAGATCCGCTTGGAGATTTTACGATTGCAGCTTATGCAAATTGGGAAGTAGATATTTGGAAAAAACTGCGTAATTCTAAAAAAGCAGCTTTAAACAGATATTTGGCAACAGTAGAAGGTAAAAACTTTGTGATTACCAACCTCATCGCAGAAGTTGCTGATTCTTATTATGAATTATTGGCTTTAGACAACCAGTTGGATATTGTAAAACAGACCATCAAATTGCAGACAAACGCTTTAGAAATTGTAAAAGTTCAAAAACAAGCGGCGAGAGCAACAGAATTGGGAGTTAAGAAATTTGAAGCAGAGGTTTTAACTTCACAAAGTTTAGAGTTTGATATTTTACAAAAAATAAAAGAAAACGAAAACAAAATCAACTTTTTGCTTGGTAGATATCCTCAAGAAATTAAAAGAACCAGCAGTACAAACTTCTTAAGCTTATTGCCTGCGCAAGTAAGTTCTGGAATTCCTTCTCAACTGTTACAGAATCGTCCAGATGTGAAACAAGCAGAATTGGAATTGGTTGCAGCTAAATTAGATGTAAAAGTTGCCCGTGCAGAGTTTTATCCTTCTTTGGATATTACAGCAGCAATTGGAGTGCAGGCTTTCAAACCTTCTTATTTGTTTACAATGCCTGAATCTCTTTTGTATTCTTTAGCAGGAGATCTTGTGGCGCCATTGATTAACAGAAATGCAATTAAAGCGGAATTTGCAAGTGCCAATGCAAGACAGCTTCAAGCATTATACAATTATGATCGTACAGTTTTAAATGCTTATTTAGAAGTTTCAAACCAAATGTCTAAGATCGAGAATCTTCAAAAAGGATATGATCTTAAATCGAAACAAGTAGACGCTTTAAATACTTCTATTGATGTTTCAAACGATTTGTTTAAATCGGCAAGAGTAGATTATTTCGAAGTTTTAATGACGCAGAGAGATGCATTAGAAGCAAAACTGGAATTAATCGATACTAAAAAAGAACAATTAAATGCTGCAGTTCATGTCTATAGAGATTTGGGCGGCGGATGGAAATAAAATTTGCCTGTTAATTTGTAGTGAAAAAGCCTTTCGGAAGTAAAATTCTGAAAGGCTTTTTTTTTAAAATATTTCTTACAAGAAAATTATTTGAATATTTACAATTCACTGGTCTGAAAAAGTGAACCTAAACCTCGGGAGCTATTAGTAGTTTTCGGTTTTTTTTTGTGCATATTAAATTCTTCTTAATATTTAAAAATAATATTTTTCTTATTTATTTTAAACTATTTGATATATTTACATTACAATTATGTAATATTTTATTTACTTAAATGCCACTTCTCATTATTGATTAAGGTTATAAAATCTACAAACACCTGTAAAATAATCAATACCTATAAATATGAGTTTTTTAGCAAAATTAGAATTAGACAATGAAGTGTTTAATGTTTTAGAATTTGATGTCACCTTTAATCAAAGTGTAGACAATAACGGAAAACCAGCAAACAAAGTAAAAGGCGGTCAAGTTAGAATTGTTGTCGAGAGCACACACACCGATTTATTTTCAGATTGGATGGTCTCACACACAAGCACTAAAGATGGTAAAGTTATTTTTTATCGTCGTGATGCCATGAGCACCATGAAAAATGTAAGTTTTAAAAAAGCCTATTGTATTTCTTTCCAGAAGCGGTTTCGAAACGAAGGAACAGTTCCTATGACGACAGAAATTTTAATTACATCCAATGAAATAAAAGTAGGCAACACCTTATTTGAAAATAACTGGAAGAATTCTTAAAACAAAATCAAAATGGCTTTACAAACAGTAACGACTATAAAAATTGGTGAAACTATTATTACCAATTTTAGTAAATTAAAAATCATTCAAAAAATACATGACCATCATAGTTTTTCGATCCAAGTAAGACAGGATCTGCTTGTAGAAGAATTTAAAAGTGTTATGCCGGTTTCACAACAGTTAAATGGCGAAAAAATAAGTATAGAAATTAGACCTCTTCCGGGCTTGGGCGATCTTATGATTGATACAAATCCAAATGATTATATCATGCAGTTTTATGGAATTGTAACCAATGTAAGAATACAAAAATCTAGAAATAAAGACATGGAAAAAATCATGTTGATAAAAGGAAACAGCACATCGATACTTTTAGATGGCGCAAAAGAATGTAATTCGTTTACCAATATGTCAATGGCAGATATTGTCAATAAAGTAAAATCAGGTTACGATATAGATATGGAAGTTATTCCTATGTATGAAAACAATCTGGCTTATACTGTGCAGTATAACGAAAGCGATTTTGATTTCCTGAATCGTTTGGCCAGACAAAACGGAGAATGGTTTTACAGTAACGGACGAAAAATAACTTTTGGCGATGCAGGCGGACCATTACAGCCTAAATTAATTTATGGAATTAATATGCATGATTTTAGTTATGAGATGAAAGTGCTGCCCGCACAGTTTAAAACCATAGAAAATGACAATAGAGCTGGAGAATATTACACAGATAATACGCTTGATTACAGAAATGAAGTTGAAGGATTTCATCAAAACTTCATCAACAAATCAAATCAGGTTTTTACCAAAGAGACAGTCTTGCAGCTCAATCAAAATTCGGTAGGGGCAAACGGAAAAAGCACTCTAGAAAAATATGCAAAAAATAAAATGCGATTTGTAATGAGTGGTTTGATGCAGGTAAAAGCATCAAGCGAAGTTCCCGGCATTACAATAGGAAACGATGTATCTATACAAGGTTTAGATAAACAGCTTGAAAGTAGTTACAGAGTGACCAAAATAATACATGTTTGCGACGATGGAGGCGGATATCAGAATCATTTTACAGCCGTAAATCTTGCAGGTTCTGCATTCTCACCCAAAACGAATCCTGATTTAATTGCAAAGTGCAAAAGCCAGACAGCCGTTGTTGTAGAAAACGCAGATCCAGAAGGATTGAGCGGTATAAAAGTACAAATGCCATGGCAGCAAGCAAAAGGCGAAACAACTCCCTATATACCATTAGTGCAATATTATGGAGGCGATGCCAGAGGTTCTCACATTATACCCGAAATAGGCGATACCGTTTTTGTAGATTTTCAAGGTGGCAATGCTGAACTTCCTATTGTGACAGGAACCATGACCAGCAGAAAAGAGAAAAGCGGTTACAGCACGCCTAATAATGATATAAAGGCAGTAATGCATAGCCGAAGCGGAAACAGAATCATTAATAACGATGCTACTGGAGATATTACAATTGAAAGCCAAAAAGGCGAAACAATTGCCGTGATTCATGGAGACGGAAACATTAGGTTTAAAGCTCCAAAAAATATAGAACTTGAAGCAGGAGAAGATATTATTATGAAAGCAGGAAGAGACATAAAGGCAGATGCCAAAGAAAATATTGAGATAGATGCAGGAAATAATATTTCTCAAGAAGCCCAAAATGATATGTATGTAAGTGCAAACGGGAATATTATGGAAAAATCAGATAATCGAACAGAAATTGCGGAAAAGGACTTTCAACGAACTTCTGATATTTCTAACGAAATCGCAGCTGAAGCCAGTCTTTACAGTCATAAAGAAAATATGACAATACAAAGCGGGAAACAGGTTTTAATTAATAGTACTGAAAACTCTAATCTTTTTTAATTGAAAATGTATGGCGATTATAAAACAAGCAAAGAATATTCAAATAAAAGTTACTGATGCTTATCAATTAAGTGTTGGAGGAAAACTTGAAAAAAATGCCAATAAATTGAATTTTGAAGCGGCAAAAGGAAATTTAAATTTAGCTAGCGGAAAAAAAATTATAGCTCACGGAGAAGAAAAATAATGATGAAAAAACAATTAATTATATTGCTTTTAGCAATAACAATAAGTTCATGTATGGAAAAAAAATATGAATGGTCAACGAGTGTTTCCGCTCCAACAGAATATCCTGTAGTGATCCAAAGAGGATTTATGGGTAAATCCTTTTTTGGCCCTTCTTGCATAAATTCGAGTTGGGGAACTGGAATAGAAGTCTCAAAAAAAGATTTTTTTGATGTTCCTGATACTTTTGAAATTACCTGGCTTTCATTGGTCGAAAGAAAGTTTTTTAAAGGAAAATGGAATTTACCAAAGGAGGAAATAAAACAATATTTGGAAAATGGGTTTGAGTACAAAAATAAAAAAATAGATTGTAAAAAAATACAAATTGGTCTTGGACCAAAAGGTGTGGTTGTAATATGGTTGTCTGGAGATTCAAAAATGCAAATCGAAATTGGAAGATATCAGGCTACTCAAATTATTTTAGATTCGACAGATGTCTATAATAGTTCAAAATTTATGTTTGAGAAAGATTTTATTGATAAAAAATTAACGGATCCAAAATTTATTAGCCCAGATGTTAAAGAAAGTATCAGAGAGTATGGATATCCGTCTCCATCAAGTTATAATATATACAGAGAAAAATACATTTGGGAGCCACAAATTATATTGCCTCATGGATGCACAATATCTGAAATTACAGTAAAAATGTGCAATGGAGAATATGAAACAGCGACTTCTTCCTTGTATTCAGATAAAAGATCAGTTCCTTATCTTTTTAAAATAAAATGGAAAGATAAAGAAGGGTATGAATTTATAAGTCGAATAGTTTTTATAGAAGATAAAGAGTATGGGCAAACTTACATTTCTAAACAAAAGGAAGAAATGCCTTTGAATTTTAATAAAAACTTAATTTTAAATCAATTCAAAGAAAAAGTTCAAAAGAATCTGCCTGCAAAAATTGTTGTAAAAATATCTAATGAATCAGTAGCAGAGCTTTATTTAGAGCAAGAAGATAAAGTATATCCAATTACTGAATTTATTCAAGAAACTAAAAAAGTATTAAACAAAAAGCACTGTATTTGTAAATAATAATTTTCTTGATGAAAGATTATCTATCTGTATGTTTTTATTATTAAATAAAATGAATATAAAAATAAGCTTAAAAAAAATAAATATTTTATTGCTTTTCGCAATAACAGTAAGTTCGTGTATGGAAAAAAAATATGAGTGGGCAGCAGATATTTGTGCACCAAGAGAATATCCTGTAGAAGTTTATACAGGAGCAGCAGGAGGCTATTTTTTTAGCCAAATGGGCGGATTTAGCAATTCTGGCTGGGGAGGCTTGGGAAGCATTGATTATATAAAAGCACCTATACCAGATAGGCTTGATATGACATGGTTGTCATATGTAGATAATAAATTCTACAAAGGCGACTGGAAACTTCCTACAGAAAAAATAAAAAAGCTTTTTGATGAAGGATTTCCTGCCAGACCTGGTTTAGAAAATGTAAGGGAGCCTTATAATTATATTAATATTGGTCTCGGACCAAAAGGATTGGTTGTAGTGTGGGTAGCTGGAGCTGGTAGCCAGGTAGAAGTGGCACGATTTCAAGCTCATGAAACGGTTATAGATCCTAAACTCATTACAGAAAGTGAAAAGTATATGTTTAGAAAAGATTATAGCGAACATAGATTAACAAATAATTTTGTTATTTCAAAAGATATACGGGAACAGATAAAAAAGCATGGTTACCCCATTATGGAAGCTTATGAAGTCTATAGGGAAAAATACCTTTGGAAACCAAAAGTAATCTTGCCAGAAGGTTGTAAGATTACTTCAATGTATGTTAAAATGTGTAATGGAGAAAAAGAAGATCCTTATGATAAACCAATAGAAATGAAGTATAGAGCTATTCCTTACGCTCTTCAAATTTACTGGTCAATTGCCTATGGCAAAAAAGAACAGCGGTTTGTGTCTAGAATTGCTTTTACTAATGATAAAGAGTATTGGGCAAAATTTCTTGAACCTATGGGAGAGGATGAAATCCCCGTAGATTTTGATAAAAACGAGATTAGAAAATTGTTTAAAGAGCGTATTGATAAAAATAAGTCTACAGAAATAGTTATAAAAATTGACACTACAAAACAAAAGGATGATAATTGGGTAGCTGATTTTTACATAGAACAAGATGGGAAAAAATATAATTTGGATCAAAATTGTCAAGATTCAGGTAAACTAAATTAAGATGAGTATAGTATTTGGAGATTACACACCACCTAAAAAAGAATTAAAAACTAACGAACTAATTATTGGTGTTTTTTTTGACGGTACAAACAATAATAAAAATAACACTAATGCCAAAGAATATTATGACAAACGTGCAAAAGGAGAAAAACTAACACCTAAAGAAACTATCTCAGCAGAAGCTTATAGGAAAAACGGACTAGACAAAAAAGATAGCAGTTATTATAATGCTTGGTCAAATGTAGCACGACTTAGCGATGCTTATCCTAAAAAACAAGCTGTTTATGTAGATGGTATAGGAACTGAAACCGAAAAAAATGATTCTATATTAGGAGCTGGTCTAGGCACTGGATTTGTTTTTGAAGGTACAGGTATTCTGGATAAAGTAGAAGAAGGCTGTAAAGAAATAGCCAATAATTTAAAAAGTAATAGTATATCAGAAGTAGATATTCTCTATTTAGATGTTTTTGGTTTCAGTCGTGGTGCCGCTGCGGCAAGAGTTTTTCTAGATGAAATTAGCCAAAAAGCATATCCTTTATCTGTTAATCGAAAAAATAAAGGAGGTGCTTTGGGCTATTATTTGGCACAAAATGGTATTAAGGTAGATTTGATAAAAGTTCGTTTTTTGGGGCTTTTTGATACGGTATCTTCTTTCTCAACTTTGATTGATGGAAAACCAAATTTTGATAATGATACTACACAATTACCATTAAATAACTTAGGTAAAGCAAAAGCAGTCATTCATTTTACTGCTGCAGATGAGCATCGTAATAATTTTTCGCTTACCGAAACCAATGTGGGTAAAACAAGAGAATTCCCAGGTGTACACTCAGATGTTGGAGGAAGTTATAATGATGGTACCGAAGTAGTAAAGGCAATTGAGAAAAACTTTAAAGAAAAATTAGAAAAACTTTCAGAGAAACTAGTAGATAGTGCTTGGTATTTAAAAGACCAATTAGAGATTTCTTTTTTTGGTCCTAAACATGAACTCAAAGGCACTAGAAATTTAAAAAACTCATACAGTTATATTCCACTGCATTTTATGGCAGAAGCTGCGATAGAGCAGAATGTTCCTTTTGATAATACAAAATTGGTTATTGATAAGTATAATATTTCAAATAATCCATTATTGGTTCGAGTAAAAAAGCGTTTACATAAGTATGTTTTTGAAAATGCACAACCTTATACTTTTAAATGGTATGGAAATATTCATGAAAAGTATAAAGGAGTAAAAAATGGAGATAGCAGATTTGAAGCCTATCAACAGGAACTGCAAGAGCAAAAAGATTTAAGAACATTACGAAACCAATATTTGCATTGGTCAGCAGATAGTGGTTCTATTGGAATGGAACCAACGAAAGATTGGAAGCGTAAAACGTTTTAAAACGAAATTTCTCAGTAATATTAGTGTCCTGTCCGATCGCGTAGATTTTCTGCGTAATAATCGTGCGGATTTGCAATCCGTGCCTACCCGATAGCGCGGATTTGCAATCTGTGCCCGCAAAGATTGGTTTTCTATTTTGAATAAAAACAAAAACTATATGATTCTTTGTTGCTTCTGTTTTGATAATTTGTATTATGTCTTATTGTTGCGGGCACAGATTGCAAATCCGCGCTAAACTAGAATTAATCGATACTAAAAAAGAACAATTAAATGCTGCAGTTCATGTTTACAGAGACTTGGGCGGCGGATGGAAATAAAATTTGCCTGTTAATTTGTAGTGAAAAAGCCTTTCGGAAGTAAA
>RCUH01000917.1_pt1 | contig 25103 bp, 18 predicted proteins | sample 2166191 | NCBI WGS metagenome assembly RCUH01 (sample SAMN09932848, study PRJNA488358) | compost metagenome | feature: garden; material: soil; isolation source: compost soil in an enriched community after 214 h of incubation | place: Germany: Experimental Botanical Garden Goettingen | collected...
GAAAGGATAACCTTTGTAATTACCTTCCTTGTTCACTAAGTATGCTGGCGCAAAAATCTCTGCTTTGAAAACCGTGTAATCTTTTCTAACTTCTTTGTTTGGAGAATTCAAATTTGCAGAAACGATGATCTGATCGAATAAATTTGGCGCATCCTGATATGCCAATGATGCAATTCCCTTTTTATATAAAGGATACATTAGATTGAGATAAGGTGTAGTTTCGGAAAGATCTTTTGGATTCCCTGCTGCTTTCAGATAATTCTTCAAACTGGAACTTACAGGATCATCATTGAAATCGCCCATTGCAAACATCTTAGTTGATGGATCCAAGGCTTGTACGCTGTCCATCTGTTGTTTTAGGATTGTTGCGGCTGCATTACGTTTTGGAACGGAAACAGATTCTCCACCTCTTCTGGATGGCCAGTGGTTTAGGAAAAATGCAACTTTTTCATTGTCAAGAAAACCTGTAAGCACAAGAATATCTCTCGTGTACTCTCTTCTTCCATTTTCTCCAAAAATTTTCACTTCTTTTTTCCAAGATTTGGATGGTGTGAATCTTCTTTTCTGATATATGAAAGCAACATCAATTCCTCTGTAATCATAAGAGTTATAATGTACAATGCCGTAATCATATTTTGCAATAGATGGTTCTTTTACAAGATCTTCTATCACTTGACGATTTTCTACTTCTATAAGACCCGCAACAACTGGAGCTGTATTAGTATAAGATCTTCCCATTTCAGAAATAACCTTTGCTGCGTTCTCTAATTTTTTCTTGTAGATTCTATAAGTATAGTTTTTGCCACTTTTGGGGGTGAACTCTTCGGAACCGGATTGGATTCTCACCACTTTTTTACCTTTAAGAGCTTCGTCATTCCAAGGTCCAGCGTAATCTTTCTCTGTAACTTCCAAATATTTGATAGAATCCAAAGGCACACTTCTGTGAAAAGCGGGATTGTTTATGTCTTTGGTTCCGTCGATATAATCTGCGGAACGGATCGTGTCCCAAAGGTTTTCAACGTTTAGAAATCCTACTGTAGCGGCACGCACTTGTTTCTTTTGCTGTGCAGATATTAAGGAAATACTTAAAATAGCAATTAAGCCAAAAATATTTTTCATAAATACAAATATGTAAGGCTACAAAAGTAATTTTTTTTGGATTGTTGCAAAATAAAAATGTGAGATATTTCAGAATCTATAATAATGTTTCTAAAAATTGACAATTTGTTAAAATAAATAAAATGTTAAAAAGTATTAATTATAGAAAATTTATTTACATTTGCCTTCCGTGTGTAACGGACTGTATATTAGAAAAAAAGAGCAAACAAAACCTAATTGATTTATGATTAAAAAATTATCATTAATCTCCTTATTTACAATGCTTCCAGCATCATTTTACTTTGCACAGACAACTGTTTTTGCATACCTGAAAGATGCCGACGGGAAACCGGTAGAAAAAGCACAAGTTGATCTAAAGGGGGAGGCTAATACTGTCTCGGCAGACAAAATTGGATATTTCCAGTTTGTGGATCTGAAATCCGGACATTATCAGATTGTGGTAACCAAACCAAATTTCGAACCAAAAACGTTCGAATTTGACATTACTACAGAAAAAAGAAAAGATTTGGGGGTAATTACCCTTTATTCTACTCTGACAGGAGCTGATCAAGGGCTTGCAATCCTTGATAATGCAGATGATGAAGGAAGTGGGCAAACTTCTACAGTTGGTCTTCTGCAATCCTCACAAGATGTTTTCAACAGAATTGCAAGTTTTGACCTAGGTGCATATTGGTTCAGACCAAGAGGCGTTGACGGAAGAACTTCTGAAAATATGTTGAACGGTGTTTCTATGGTGAAGTCTGACAATGGAAATGTAGATTTCTCCAACTGGGGAGGTCTTAACGAAATTGTAAGATACCCAGAGATTTCTGCAAACCACGCACCGTCGGAATATGCATTTGGTGGAGCAACTGGTGTCATCTACAAAAATACCAGAGCCAGCGAATACAGAAAAGGTTTCCAAGCTGTTTACTCTATCACCAACAGAAATTACAGACAAAGAGTTTCTTTGAGATATTCTTCTGGAATGTCAAAAAGTGGATGGGCTTTTACCTTGATGGGAGCTAAAAGATGGGCAGAAGAAGGAATTCAGGAAGGAACTTTCTATGATGCTTACGGAACTTACCTTGGTGTTGAGAAAAAATTCAATGATAATCATACAATGACTTTTAATGCATTTGCTTCTCCTTACAGAAGATCTACAGCTAGTCCAAGCACACAAGAAGTTTATGATTACAGAGGCGTACACTACAACTCCTATTGGGGTTGGCAAGATGGCGAGAAAAGAAGTGAAAGAGTGAGAAAAGGTTTCCAACCAATCTTCCAATTGCAGGATTTCTGGAAAATCAATAAAAAATCAAATCTTTGGTCATCTGTATCTTATCAATTTGGAAAAGACAAGGGATCTAGATTGGATTGGCAAAATGTTCCAAACCCATCTCCTACATATTACAGAAATTTACCAAGTTATTTCGGATCACTTAATGAAAGTGCATTTACTTGGGATCCAAATTCCGGAACTTACTTAGGTGCAGGCGATGCATATCAGGCATCTCGTGCGGCTTGGCAAAACGGAGATCCAAATGTGACTCAGATCAATTGGAATAGACTTTACGCTGCAAATATGGGACAGGATCCTGTTACTCAATACGGTGTAACTGGTAAAAGAGCATTATATTATCTCGTAAATGATGTAAGTGATGACAAAATCTGGAATGCTGCTACGCATTACACGTACAACTTCACAGATAAGTCTAAGTTTATGTTGAACCTTTCTTATCAAAACTACAGATCAGAACTTTATAGAGAGGTTAATGATTTATTAGGAGCGGATTTTGTTTTCAATAGAGATCCATTTGCAGCCACAAACAATCCTGGTACATCAGCATTATATAATCAGGGTGAAGCAGATGTTGCAAAAAAAGTTGGAGACAGATTATTGTATAATTACATCTTCAGAAGACAAGAAGTAAAGGTAAATCCTGGATTCAAATTCTCAGAGGGTAAATTCGATGTATTTGTTTCTGCTCTTGCAGGCTATTCTACTTCTAGCAGAGAAGGATTGTTCAACCATTATCTTTATCCAGATTCATTTGGAAAGAGCAAGGATTATGATTTCTGGAACTTTGGTTTGAAAGGACAAATTATCTACAGATTAGACGGTAGAAACTTCTTGATCTATAACGGTAGTTATTTTTCACAAGCACCTTATTTAGAGGATTTATTTATCAATCCTAGGCTAAATGCTTCTGTTGCTCCAAATATCAAGAATACAGTTATCAATGCGAATGATTTGAGCTATGTGATCAATTCTCCATTATTCAAAATTAGAGCATCTGTATTTTTAATTGATACTCAGAACGAAACAAATGTTCAAAGATTCTTTGCAGATGGTATCCAAATCGATAATTCGACAAGTGGAGGAACTGCAGATAACAATACTGCAGGACAATATATCCAGAGTGCTTTCGTAACTCAGGTGATGTCTAATGTAGAGAAGAGAAACATGGGTGCAGAACTTGGTGTTGATTTCAAAGTTTTGCCAACATTATCTTTACAAGGTGTTGCAAGTTATGGTCAATACACTTACCGTAACAATCCGGATGTTTATTTCGCGTCAGATGCAATCGGTGTTTTTGGAAATGGGCAGTCATTTGTACAATTCGGAAAATCTGATCTCAAAAATTACAAACAAGGCGGAACACCACAGACGGCATTCTCTGCTGGATTTAGATATAACTCACCGAAATATTGGTGGTTTGGAGCAAACTGGAATTATTTGGATAATAATTATCTGGATCCTTCGGCTCTTCTTAGATCTCAAAGTTTTGTACAAAACAGTAATTCTGGTACGCCGTACGCATCTGCTGATGACGCTGAACTTAGAAGATTGTTGGCTCCAAACAAATTACCTGCTGCTTACTTTATCAATGCAAACGTTGGTAAATCTTGGCTGATGGGTAAATACTATTTGTTGATCTCCGCATCGGTTAATAATATCTTTGATAACACAAAATATATCACAGGTGGTTTTGAACAAACAAGAAATGTTAAGTTTGACGGATTCCAAGAGGATTTCAACAGAAGTCAAACTTTATTTGCACCAAAATATTGGTACACACAGGGACGTTCCTATTTCGTAAATTTACAAGTAAGATTTTAATAATTAAAAAAATGAAAACATATACAACAATCAAAACATTGGTTTTCTCTGCAATCATTGCGACAACCTTTAATTCGTGCGTGAAAGATGATGACTGGAACGCACCAGAGATCTTGTGCAACAATAGGTTTGATGCACCAACAACTACAATGGCGGCATTTGCAGCTCTTGCACCGGCACCAACATCGTCTACAAATTATTCTGCAGCAACTTACAAAGTGCCAGTAGATGGAGCTCCTGTAATTTTCGATGCTTATGTAGTTTCTTCGGATGAGAATGGTAACTTTTACAAAACGATATCTTTCCAAGATAAACCAGAAAATCCTACTGTAGGATTGTCTTTGGAAGTAGATAAAGCTTCTAACTATGCAGACTTTCCAGTTGGAGCTCATATCCGTATTAAAGCGAATGGTTTGGTACTAGGATTAGACAGAGGTACAATCAAAATTGGATCTGTGGACCCAACTTACGCTATTGGTAGAATCCCAAGTATTCTTTTGACAAGATACCTTTCTGGTGTTTGCAACGGGAACAAAATGGATATTGCACAAATGGTTCCTACAAAACTTGCGAACCTAAATGAGGCAAAAACAGCAAAATACATCAATACTTTAGTTACTGTTGATGAAGTTCAGTTTGTAGATGAGGTTATAAAACCACAACCATTAACTTTTATCAATTATATCATTGGTGTAGGACAAGATTCGGATAGAGGAATTGAAGATAACTCGGGAGGTTCTTCACTTATTAGAAATTCTGGATTCTCTACTTTTGGTGCAAACTTGTTACCAACAGGAAATGGAAATCTTACTTTCGTAGTTAGTAAATATAATGCTGGTTACCAGATGCTTATCAGAAGTTTGACGGATATCAAATTCAATAATCCAAGAACTGTAAAACCTGATGCAGCGCCACCAAAAGGAGGAACAGCAGTTTCTTACTTAGGTAGCTTTACAGAGAATTTTGAAAGCTATAGCGTAGATGCTGATACTTTCCCGAAATATGTAAATGATCCATACCTAGGAAACAGATATTGGCAAGTGAAATCTTTCAGTAACAACAAGTATATCCAAATGTCTGCAAATGCAGGAAATGGACCTTTCCATACTTATTTTGTCGTTCCTGTGAATTTTACGACTGCAAATTCACTTGCATTTAGAATCAATGTTGGTTTCTACAACGGAGATGCTTTCAAAGTTTACACCACTACAAACTATACAGTAGGAGGAGATATTTCTCAAGCGACGCTTACAGATATCACGTCTAGCTTTACAATTCCTAAAACACCTAGTACAGGTTATGGAGTTCTAGCACCAGCAGGAACACACAATTTCCCAGCAAGTCTGACTGGAAACGGATTTGTCGTTTTCAAGTATGAAGGTGCAGGAAATGGGGTTACTACTACTATGCAAATTGATGATATTGTTGTAAACTAATATTAATTACATATCTAACAAAAAAATCCCGCAACTCGCGGGATTTTTTTTATGCACTTTTTTAATTATAAGCTTTCATCTTTCGCCAAATCTTCCTTCCAAAGAAGATAACCACAACCAATAATGCAATGGCTAAAATAAATCCAATCACAGGAAGAAAAATCGCTAAAACTGACATCAATCCTGCACCTGCAGTCTCTGTTGTAGCAACAATATTATTCCCAATTCCGCCTGTTGTAGCTGTCGATGCGACTCGTGTTCCGGCAAATCCTGACGCGATGGTTGCCGCTGTTCCACCACCAGCAATTAACGCCAAAGCCCATTGAGGAAACGTTCCCAATTCCATAAACTGACCTGCAAATAGAACCGATCCAGCAATAGTTGCCAACGGAACAGTAATCGTATCCAAAAAATTATCAACTACAGGAATATAGTAAGCAAGGATTTCTATCACAGTTGCAACGCCAGTTGTGATGAGCGTTGGCAAGCCAGAAAGCCATTCGAAGTTATTGCCCATCGGAATCCATCCCATATACGAGGCAAGACTCACGGCAAACATTGGTAAAAAGACTCGGAAACCAGAAGCTGCAGCCAATCCAATTCCGATAAAAGTACTCAGTAAGTAAGGTAGAATATCAGCCATTTGTAATTTGTTTGAGAATAAAATTACAAATAAAAACAGATGCAAAGTCAGAATTTTATAGAATCTAACTTCTAAAATCTAACATCTAATTTCTCTTTACGAGTCAGATTTCTTTTTACAGAGATTCAAAAACTGTTTTTCAACCACAGAAAAATCCTCAGGCATTTCTTTGGAAGTCCAAAAAATCATCACCATAGATTTTTCTTTGAATGCATCTAAGTAAGTGGTTTTGTTCAGTCGGTAAGATTCTCTTAATAAGCGTTTTATGCGATTTCTGTCAACCGCTTTTTTGAAAAATTTCTTACCAACCGAAACGCCAATTCTATGATTTGGAACAGAAAAATGGTCATTGGATTTAATATGAATCACACGGATGTTGTCCACAGTCAGCCACTTGCCTTTCTTAAAAAGATGGTCAATCTCTGATTTCCTTTTCAGTTTTTCGTGAGTGGGGAAACTGTTTATTTTCATCGGAAAATTATTCTTTTCCAGTTAAGTAATTGATGACCTCTGCCGCAGCATATAATCCAAAAATTGCCGGAATAAAACTGATCGTTCCATAGAAAGAGCGTTTGAAATTGGTTCCATCTGTCATTTTCAAACTGTCTTCGTCTTGCAATTCTGTGGAGAAAACACAACGGAAACCTTTGTCGATCTTCTCTTTTTTCAGGCGTTTTCTCACCTGTCTTGCAAGCAGGCAATTGTTGGTTTTATGAATATCGCGCACCATCACTTTGCTCGGGTCAGATTTTCCGCCAGCGCCCATAGATGATACCAATTTTGTCTTCGTTCTTCGGCAAGCGATGATCAAAGCAATTTTAGGAGTCAAAGAATCGATGCAGTCCAAAACATAATCGAATTTTTCGGATTGAAGAATTTCTCGCATCCTTTCTGGTTCCAAAAACTCATTGATTTTTGTCAGATCAAGTTTTGGATTAATGTCCATCAATCGGTCGCCAACCAATTCCACTTTGTGCTGTCCAATTGTAGAATGAAGTGCGGGCAATTGTCGGTTGATATTGGTAATATCCACAACATCGCCATCCACGATCACCATTTTTCCAACGCCAGCTCTTGCCAAAAATTCTGCCGCAAACGAGCCAACGCCACCCAAACCAACAACCAAAACTTTTGCGTGTTGAAGTTTCTCAATTCCCTCTTCTTTGATCAGCAATTCGGTGCGTTCCAGCCAAAATTTATCCATTCCTAATGATATTATCTAAGTTTTCCCACATTTGATTTTTCAGATTTTCCAGCGTGATGGATTTGATTTCAGACACTTTTTCATAAAGCTTAATGATTTCAAAATCAGCATCGTCTGTTTCCAGAAACAATCTTTGGATGGGAAAGTTTTTAATTATTTTTTGCAAAGATAAGTTTTCTAAGGTTGCTCTTCCAAAACTCAAGTGAAAGCCTGCATCCAGAAGTTCCTGTGCGATATTTTCTTTTTTATTAAAACCGTGAATCACCAAAGGGACTTTCGTCTTTTTGTAATGTAAAATTTGAGAAAATCGTCGTACACAATGGATGATAATTGGTTTTTGAATTTCCTCTGCCCAATTGATATGTGCTTTGAAGATTTCATTTTGAAGATTTTCATCAATGGTAATAATGCCGTCCAATCCGCATTCGCCAATCGCCAAACAGTTTTCTGACATCGAAATCGTTTTGATTTTTTCAAAATCTGATTTCCAGTTTTCTGTGATGTCTTTTGGATGCAAACCTGCAGAAAATTTCCCAGCTGGAATTTCTTCGTTGAGATTCAGATTATAAATCCCAGTTTTGCTAAGTTGATGGTGGTGAAAATCCAAAAAATCCATAGTCAAAGATAAAGGTTTTTGATTATTTTTTTAAACGCAATGTGCGCAAGGATTTTTTTGAAATTATTGAAAAAATTTTAAGGTTCGTAAGGGTGTTTACGCTCAACTAAGAATGTAACGCTCACTTTGTCATTCTGGAGGAATCTCAGCAGTCTAGATTCCTCCGGAATGACAAAAGCTGATGGTTATGACAAAATCTCATATTATGATGAATGGTGAAACTTTGCGAAGCTGCAGCCCGACTTGAACGGAAATCCTTTTTTGCGTAAACAAAAGTTCTACTCAATGGAAATCGTCGAGCAAAAAAGATTGGGAGTGGAAGGCGGATAAAGCTGCCCAAATCTTGCAACCAATGATAATTTGTAATCTATTGTAATTAATGAAAATAAATGTTAATTTTACATTCTATCCTTGAAAACGAATGAGAAAAAAATTTACAGAAAAACAAATCAATATCCTGGATGTTGCGGAAGAACTGATTGCGAAAAAAGGTTTCGACGGAACTTCGGTTCGTGATATTTGTACGAAGGCCAACATCAATGTGGCGATGATTTCTTACTATTTTGGGTCCAAGGAAAAGATGATGTCTTACCTTTATCAATACCGTGTTCAGCGCACCAAAGAGAGTTTTTCGGAATTTGCACAGACGATAAAAGAGGGCAAACCGGAAATGCAAATGAAGGAAATCATCAATTATATTGTGTCTTTGCTTTTCAAATACAGTTATTTCCACGGGTTTGTGACGCAGGAAATCCGGACTTTGGAAAATGTGAAAGATGACCTTCTGGAGTTTTATCAGATTTGCGTGACGAGGCTGGATGATATTGTGAAAAAGGGAATTGTTTCCGGCGTTTTCCACAATGCGCCAAAGTCGGAAGATGTGCTGACGATGATTATTGGATCCACATTGTTCGTGATCCGTAACCGAAATTTCTACGAACTTTACATCCCTGCAAGCAACGATGCGCAATATATGAAAGAAGCGGAACAAAAACTGAGAAGCAGTATTTTGCTGAGTGTTTTTGCGCTTTTGGATTATGATGCGGAGTAGTTTTTTAAACTACAAAAGTCACAAAGTTTTCTACACTTCTCGCTGATTTGGCAGATTGAGCTGATTCATTCTTGAAAAAAAATCTGCAAAATTTGTATAATCTGCGAGAGAATTTCAATTTTATTTCTGAGTTAATTTCAAAGCTTCATTAATATAAAACTCAACTTCTGCTGGACGGTTTTTTGTGTCTTTTTGTTCGCCTTCTTTGTTTCCAAAGCGCACGATTATCATATCGTATTCTGGAACTACAATCACGTATTGACCGTAAAGTCCGCGAAGATAATAGTGGTGGATTGTCGAATCGTAATTGGTCCAAACGCCCATTCCGTAAACACCGTTTGAGTTTTGAGTCGGCGTAATCATCTGACTCACAAATTTTTCATCAATCAGCGGGACGTTCTCAAATTTCCCACCATTTAAAAGTAACGAACCCAGTTTTGCAAAATCGCGAGCATTGGACTGGATGCAACAAAAGGTTTTTTCGATGCCTAATTCGTCGGTTGTCCATTCTGCATTTTGCTCCATTCCAAGGGGTTTCCAAAGTTTTGCGGAGGCATAATCTGCAAGAGGAACTCCAACTGCTTTTCCTATTGCAAATCCCAAAAGTAATGTTGCGCCACTTTGATACTCGAATTTTTCACCTGGATTTTGTTTAAGATTTCGCTTGAAAATAACATCCGCCAAAGAGAATCCGTAGTAAGCTTGAGCATTTGGTTTGAAAGGATTTTTATAATCTTCGTCCCAATCCAATCCGGCTTCCATAGATGCGAGATTTCCTAAAGTCAGGTTTTTGCCAAATTCTTTTTCAGAATATTCTGGATAGAAAGTGGAAATAAGTTGAGTGATACTTGCGATTCTGCCGTCATCAATAGCTTTTCCCAATAGCAGAACACTCACGGTTTTTGCCATTGAGAATGAGTTGCTGGCGGTGTTTTTTTTGTAATCATCCCAATATCTTTCCTGCAAAATTTTCCCATTTTGAATCACCAAAAAAGAAACTGATTCTGTGTCTTTCAAGTGTTTTTCTAATGTTGGGGATAATTGCTTTTTATTATAATTAATGTCTACAGGCCAAGGTTTTGGTTGGGCTTTCGAAATGATTTTTGAAGGAAAATATTTGCCGTCGTCTATCGTAGAGCTGGTTTCTCCACGGAGATATGTGAGTCTGACGCCTTTGAAAAGGTAATTGTAGCCAGAAATATAAACCGCTAAAATGATTGTGGCGACAATGAGAAGAAATATATTAAGAGGCTTTTTCAGCATTTCAGAAACTTTAATGTAAAAATAAATTTATTTTACTCAAATAACGATATTTTTGTTTGGAATGATTTTCGATTTTTCCTGATCTTATGAATGATGACTTAAAAAAACAACAACTTCGCAACCACAAAATGCTGGCAACGGGATTATTTATCTTGATGGCAGTTGTCTTTGTGGCGATGACAATTCTTCAAAAACAAAATCCTTCGCATTGGATCGGTTATATCCGCGCATTTTCCGAAGCAGCGATGGTTGGGGCTCTGGCGGATTGGTTTGCGGTTACAGCACTTTTCAATTATCCTTTGGGAATCAAAATCCCACACACCAATTTGATTGAGAATTCTAAAGAAAAAATAGGAGATAACCTTGGGAATTTCGTTGTTGAAAATTTTCTTTCGCCTCAAAATATCAGACCTTACATTCAGAAACTAAAAATTTCGGTTTACGTGGGCGATTGGCTTTCCAAAGAGAGAAATCAAACTGTTTTGATCAATGAGCTGTCATCGATTTTAATTAATATCATTAATAAACTGGATGATGAAACGGTTGTGAAATTCATTACGAGCAAAGCCGAAGAAATGGTAGATTCTATCAAACTCAATTTGATTGTTGGAAGTGGAATTGAATATATCCTTAATAAAAATGACCACCAAAGATTGATCACTGGACTCAGTTCTCAAATCAAAAATTATATTCTGGAAAATCAACAACTGGTGACTGAACGCGTCGAAAAAGAAAGTTTTTTCTTCATTCCAAAATCTGTGGATTCTAAAATCTCTGAAAAAATTACAAAAGGTTTAAGTGATTATTTCCGAGAAGTGGAAGAGGATTTGAAGCATCCATTAAGAACAGAGATCACAAACAAGATTTTCGAATTTTCAAAAGAATTAAAAGAAGAGCCAAAATGGGAATCGGAGTTTGATAATATTAAATCGGAATTTCTTCAAGGTGAAAAGCTAAATCAATATTCCAATGACATTTGGCAATCTTTAAAATCATCTTTAATAAAAGAATTGACCGACCAAGATTCTAAACTAAAATCCTACATCAAAAAAAATCTGGATGGGTTTGTTTTCAATCTTCAAAACGATCAACAATTCCAAAACCGAATTGATGGTTGGGTGCGATTGACCGCTTACAAATACATTTTGAAAAACACCAAAGGTTTCGGGGAATTGATTAGCACAACCGTCGGGAATTGGGAAGGAAAAGAACTCAGCAGAAAACTGGAGCTAGAAGTTGGGAAAGATCTACAATTTATTCGTATCAATGGAACCATTGTCGGTGGTTTGGTTGGATTGATCATTTATACAGTTGCACATTTTATATAAATCAATTTGTACATTCAATTGCATAAAAAAACCTCCAATTAGGAGGCTTTCAATTTTATTTCTGTTCGAGAATCTTCTCGATAATTTTATGTGTGATCATGTAAGTTGGTTTCACACCAGTCAATCCAAGTCCGCCGGAAGATAGTGTGCTTCCTGTTTCCAAAGGATTATCCGAAGCGTAGTAAGCATACATCACGAACAAATCGGGAGAAATATGATGACGGATTTTGCTTGCTACCTGAATTGCTTTTTGGTAGTGCGCACCTTCCATTTCCAGTCCGATGGCTTTCCAAGAAGTCGTCATAAAGTAAGACAAAATATCTTTGTTTTGAAGCGATGTTCCCAAAACGGTCACCATTGGGCCTTCAAAAGCTTTCACTTCATCGTCTACAAAATCTTCGAGTTTCAAAGCGTTTTCGAAAGTGTAATTGTCCGCAGTTCCTTCAAAGATGTGAGAAGTTGGAATCATGATATCGCCTTTTCCGCCAGTCAGGATTCCTGCTTTTCCCATGATGGAAACCGATTTCACCTTCATCATATAAACTTCTCCGTTGACTTCGTAAGGTCTTAACAATTCGTCCATCACCTCAAAAGCTTGCTCTCCGAAAGCATAATCGAAAACCAAGATCACGTCGTCACCTTTGAATTTCTGTCCCGCGAAAACCGAATTCTTAAGTTCAGTCTTAGCAAGGTCGATGATCTGAACATCAATATTACTTCCACTGTGGTCATCGATGTAGATCATTCCTTCTTTTAAGGCGTGATCCAGAACTTTGGTTTGAAGGTCTTTTTTATTACTAATGTCAGCAAAAAGTTTGTAATCAACTTCTTTTGTTCCTTTTTTATTCAGCGCATCATTTGCAAACAACATATTCTTCACCGAGTGCATATTCGCACTGATGATGTGTAGCGGACGCATATGAAGATTGTTCTCCACCAAAACCTGCTTGATCTTATTCGCCCATTTCTCTCCGAAAAGGTGGTGGCCAACTCTTTCCTGTAGGATTGATGAGAAGTAAATCTCACGCTCGCTTTGCTCTTTCCAATCGGTCAAACTTACTTGTCCTAAGAAATAGATGATCTTGAACAAACGGTCAGGATTGTTGTCATCGCCGAAACTATTATAAGCATTCAAAGTTTCATCAAACGTTCTTCCCAAGAAAGAAGAAAGATGGATCAATGCGACTTCTTTTTCTTTTCGGCTGTGTTTTTTCTCGCCTTTCGCAACTTCCTCAATGATTTTCCAGATTCGTCTTGGTCTGCCATCTTCGCTCAGATCAAAACCGATGTTTCTGATCTTGTCTGCTTCCAGATATAAGAATGTAAGGTGAGTCAAAATATCATAGATCTCAGAACGTCCCAATAGAACTTCGATGTTCATTTGGTGTTCATCGATTCTGTAGCAATTTCTACGTCTTTTCTTAGGAACAATCGGTTCGAAGCTTCCTTTGTCGAAACCTTCGTCAGACGTTAAATGAATGAAAGAACATTCTTCGATGCCTTCCGGAAGACGGTCAAGAACATAAAGTAAACCGTCCAGCTCTATCTTGTTGGGAATGCTCATACTTCCGTAGATTTCAGGATTGATGACCATTAAGAGTTTTCTTAATGATTCGCCCGAAACACCTGAAGGTTTGAAAAATCCTCTGTAAAATAAGTGTCTCATAGACACATATAATCTTTCGATAGCCTCTGTGGTTTCTCTTGCTCTTGAATTTGCCATATATTAAAATTTTTATAAAAGTCTGCGAAGTTACGAAATTTAATTTAAATATTTAATTTGTTGATTTTCAATTGTTTGATTCTTAATTTTGTAAATCTAAAATTGGTCTTAAAATTAATCTTTCTCTTTAATACTAAGGAATGATTCTCAAAATAAATTTTATTCATATTTCAGTAACAATAATAAAACACACTTATTTTTATTATTAATTAAACAGGTGTTAAATTTTAAGGGGTGGTTTAAAGATTAAAATTTAAATCATATAAAAATAGCTCGAATTTTTAAGGGGTATTTTATTTTGAATTTATATTTTTTGTAAATTTGCCAAGTTTAAAACAACAAACTTTTATGTCAACACTAAGATTTAAAGCTCTAGCAGAACTTCCGTTCAGAAATTACAGAAAAGACAACTCTATTGAGATTCCTGCAAAACTGTCGGAATTGTATTGCCAAAACGTTTTCTCAGAAGTAACAATGAGAGAATATTTGACAAAAGAAGCATTCCAATCTATTTTGGATGCAATTAAAAAAGGTGCAAAAATCCAGAGACATATTGCCGACCAAGTTGCAGTAGCAATGAAAGATTGGGCAATGTCCAAAGGTGCAACTCATTATACACACTGGTTTCAACCGTTAACAGGTTCTACTGCAGAAAAACACGATTCATTCTTCACACCGATTGAAGGTGGAAGAGCGATTGAGAGATTCAGCGGTGCATTATTGATCCAGCAAGAGCCGGACGCTTCTTCTTTCCCAAATGGTGGAATTAGAAACACGTTCGAAGCAAGAGGATATACAGCTTGGGATCCTACATCTCCAGCTTTCATTATGGGAACTACGCTTTGTATTCCTTCAATTTTCATTTCTTACACTGGTGAGACTTTAGATTATAAAGCACCATTGTTAAGAGCATTAAACGCAGTTGACGAAGCAGCGACTGATGTTTGTAAAGCTTATTTTGATAAAAACGTGAACAAAGTTTCTCCAACATTGGGTTGGGAACAAGAATATTTCTTGGTAGATACAGCTTTGTATCAATCTCGTCCGGATTTGGTTTTGACAGGGAAAACTTTGTTGGGACATTCTCCAGCAAAAGGTCAGCAATTGGATGACCATTATTTTGGTTCGATTCCGACAAGAGTGATGAACTACATGAAGGAATTGGAGATCGAATGTATGAAGTTGGGAATTCCTGTGACAACTCGTCACAATGAAGTTGCTCCAAATCAATTCGAATTGGCTCCAATGTTTGAAGAAGCGAATGTTGCAGTTGACCACAATTCATTGTTGATGGACATTATGGCGAGAATTGCACACAAGCATCATTTCAGCATTTTGTTCCACGAAAAACCATTTGCTGGTGTTAACGGAAGTGGAAAACACAACAACTGGAGTTTGGCGACTGACACGGGCGAAAATCTTTTAAGCCCAGGAAAAAATCCTAAGAAAAACCTTCAGTTCTTGACATTCTTCGTGAATACTTTGAAAGCAGTTCACGATTATGCAGATTTGTTGAGAGCTTCTATAGCATCAGCAAGCAACGACCACAGATTAGGAGCTAATGAAGCGCCACCGGCAATTATTTCTGCATTTATTGGAAGTCAATTGTTCCGAGTTTTGGAAGAATTGGAAAAAGTAACAGACGGAAAATTATCTCCTGAAGAAAAAACCGATTTGAAACTAAACGTTGTTGGAAAAATCCCTGAAATCCTTTTGGATAATACAGACAGAAACAGAACTTCACCATTCGCATTTACTGGAAACAAATTTGAGATTCGTGCTGTAGGTTCTTCTGCAAACTGTGCTGAGGTGATGACGGTAATGAATGTAATCGCTGCAAAACAATTGAAAGTGTTCAAAGGTGAAGTAGATGCATTGATCGAGAAAGGTTTGAAAAAAGACGAAGCTATTTTCAATATCCTTCGTGAGTATATCAAGGACTGTAAAAACATTATGTTCGAAGGTGATGGATATTCTGAGGATTGGGCTGTTGAAGCTGAAAAAAGAGGCTTGAACAACTTGAAAACGACGCCTGAAGCTTTGAAACAAGAGCTTAACAAAAAGTTCGTTGACCTTTATGAAGAACTAGGAATCTATTCTCACAGAGAGTTCGAGGCGAGAAACGAAATTAAACTAGAAAAATATTCTACCGTAATCGACATCGAAGGTAGAGTTTTGGCAGACATCGCAAGAAACCACATTATTCCTGCAGCGCTCAATTATCAAAACAGATTGATTGAAAACGTAAGAGGACTTAAAGAAATCTTCAGCGAAGGTGAATTCAAAACTTTGGCAAAAGAACAATTGAGTTTGATTTCTCAAATTTCAGAAAATGTTTCCAAAATCAAAGTAGGTGTAGATGATTTGCTTGAGGCAAGAGACAAGGCTAAAAATGCTACTGGAAGCCAAGAACAAGCAGAAGAATACTGTACTAAAGTAATTCCTTTATTTGAAGTGATCAGAGAAGGTTCAGATGCATTGGAGATGATGGTGGATGACGAACTTTGGCCAATGACCAAGTATAGAGAATTGTTATTTACGAGATAGGAAAAATCTAAAACGTTAAAGTATCTTAACTAAAAGTAAAAGCGCAAAGTCTAAATAAAGGCTTTGCGCTTTGTTTTTCTTTAACATTCCTTAAAAGGTTGTTAAAATATGTTAAACTGGCGAGTGACCCATTTGATTTGGGAGACCCTTCCGCTAGATATGGCTAAATTTGCTTTGCAATTGACAAAAAACCAATCTAAGTTTAACAAATAATATATATATGAAGAAAAGAGTTCTAGTTTATTTCTTATTTGTCGCCACATTCTTTTCACTGCAATCTTGCGTTTCGAATTATGTGGTTTCTAACAACCAAACATACAAAACTGATGCCAAGTTTGCATCTGTAGACCTTAAACCAATCACGAAAAAATCTGATAATCAAGGTCAAAGAGTGTTAGCTTCTATTTCAAATGCTAACGACTACATCAAAAGATCTGCGATAGAAAACGCAATCAAACACAGCAATACCATAGACAACATCTTATCCGAAGCTGAAAGTTATCTTGGAACTCCTTACAGATACGGGGGAACTTCCAGAAGCGGAATAGATTGTTCAGCATTCGTATTGTCAGTTTTTGGCGTAGCTGCAGGCATGAATCTTCCGAGAGTAGCCGCTCAGCAATCACAAGAAGGTGACTCTGTAGAAAAAGCAGAATTGAAAAAAGGAGATCTGGTTTTCTTTTCTCACGGTGGCAGAAGAATCTCACACGTTGGGATCGTAGAAGAAGTAACAGAAGACGGACAAGTGAAGTTTATCCATGCAGCCACATCCAAAGGCGTCATGGTCTCATCACTGGATGACAATTATTGGGGACCGAAGTTCAAGTTCGCCAAAAGAGTCATCAGAGAAAACGACTTAGCAGTATTAAATAATTAGATAGCTGATCATATTCAGAAAAAACCTCAGAAGATATCCTGAGGTTTTTTATTTTTCAAATTGGTGATAATCTAAAATTTAAAAACTTTCATATTCATCAACACAATAATTAGGAGCTTTTTCCCGCTTTCCACTGCAATCTTTTTCGCCTGGCTAATTCCCATCCGTAAAAAAAAAGGATTTCCGTTGCAATCGGGGCTAGGGATTTTTTATCAGTTTAACTTGACTTATTTCAATCGGGATTTCTTAAACAAAGTTTCAATCGGGATTTTAAATCATCAAATTTATTTAATAATCAATTCTTCAATTTTGATTTTAGTCTCAGGCGATTTCAAATTCTGAATTAGGGAATACAATTCTGGAAATTCGATTGAAATATCTTTCCAACTTTCACCTAATTCAAAAACGTTCTCAATGCCCTGCGAAATGCTCGCTAAAAAGTGCGCTTTCCGCTGAATCAACCCTCTGAATCCATAAGCGCCAAGAACTTGCAGAAATCGCATCAATTTCATCCAATTGAAAGATTGTTCCAATGATTTTCTTTCAGTTTCATTGTTCCATAAAGAAAGATAATAATTCAACATTTCTTCTTTGAAATCTTTTGGGAAATTAGCTTTTGCCTGATAAAGAAATGAGATGACATCATAACCAGCTGGACCTTCCATCGCAGATTGATAATCGATGAAGAAAACCTCATCCTTCTCATCAACCAAAATATTCCTCGATTGGAAATCCCGAATCATCAAGGTTTTTGGTTCCAACTTCTGAATGACTTCTGATATCTTCTTAAAGTCCTTCAGCAAAGTCGATTTGTGATATTCCAATTCCAAAACATCGATCATAAAATTTTTGAAGTAATATAAATCGTGCGTGATTGGCAAATCGTCGTAGCTTTCGTATTCAAAACTCTTGCTGAAATCTACTTTTCCCAAAGTTTTACTTTGAAGTTCGAAAAGATGTTTCAGACTTTTTTTAACAAGTATTTTCACACGATCAGATAATCCTACCTGCGAAATGACTTCAGACAAAGTTTGATTTCCTAGAAATTCCTGCACATAGAGATCTCGATTTTCATTAATGATAAAAACCTTTGGTGTATTAAGTTTAAGACTTTGAAACAAATCCGAAAAGTAGAAGAAAGCTTCATTCTCACGAATATTTTCGTTGTAAGTGACAATGTATTTTTTTCCTTCAGAAGTAGCAATGTAATTAATTCTCGAAGAGCCACTTTGCGGAAGCGCAAGAAATGAATCTGCTTGTTTTCCAGTGTATTCTTCAAAAAAATGCTTGTCGTTGTGCATATTACAAAGTTAATAATTAATACTGTTTGATTGGCGGAAAATTGTAATTTTGCAGTGATGAAAGATTTTTTACCGGTTCTAAAGATTCTACTGCGATTTGTCGTGATCTATATTGTTTTTGTCCTGCTTTATCAGTTGTATCTGAACAATTACGAAAACGACGTTGTAGATCCATTCACCAGATGGGTTGCGATTCAGGTTGCTTTTGTGCAGGATTTTTTAGGATTCCCTACAAATTTGGTTGACAACTTGAAATTGCATAGCGTTCTGTTCCAGACGGATGGGAAATTCACGACCAGAATGGTGGAAGGTTGTAATGTAATCTCTGTGGCCATTCTTTTCTCAGCCTTTATCTTTGCATTTTACAAGGGCGCTAAAACTTTCCTCTACGTTTTGGCTGGTTTAATCATCCTTCACATCCTTAATGTTTCCAGAATTGCCTTGCTCAATATCATCTATATCAAATATCCTGAGTACGAAAAAATCGCTCACGATTACCTTTTTCCAGCGATTATCTACGGAGGTGTGATTGCTCTTTGGTTGGTTTGGATCCAGTTTTTTGCATTGAAAAAAGTTGGAAATGCTTAGGTGGATCTTAGTTTTGATTGGTATTTGCGGATTGATAGGAATTCGTGGTGTGGAGAATAGTATTTTTTATGATCCGTTTCTCGGTTACTTCAAATCGGCAGATCAAACGGCCATTTTCCCGGAATTTGAATGGGGAAAATTGATTGTCAGCTATCTTTTCCGATTTCTTCTAAACACTTGTTTTTCGCTCTTAATAATCCAAAATTTATTTCAGAATAATGAATGGACGAAGCAGGCTTTCCTATTAACTGCTTTGATTTTTTTGATAGTTTTTCCGATCTATTTGTTTTGTATTAATGACAAATTCCAGTTCGGATATTTGTTTTCGTTTTACATTAGAAGGTTTGTGATTCAGCCATTGAGTTTATTATTGATCATTCCGATTTTTTATTATCGCAAAAAAATGATTCAGGATTAATTTTCCAAAGTATGCTTATCCGGTTGTGAAATATTCTCGCCAATCCATTCTATTTTTTTTAGAAATTCAACTTGGCGAACGGGACAGTTTTCGCTTTGGCAAATGGCACAGGAAGTTGGTTTGCAATCGTCCATATGGAAATTGAATTCGACTGCACGATCTGTATTTTCGGCAATTAGTTTGATCATTTCTTCCATTTCGCCGTGTGCTTCTCTCAGTTCAAAATACCAAGGTAATGTGATATGTGCGTCGATGTGAAGTCGGCTTCCAAATTGTTGGATTTTCATATTGTGCACATCAATCCATTCCGCTTTTCGGTTGTTATTCAAAAAATCTGCAAGTCTTCCCAACATTGCTGGATCAGCTTCGTCCATAATGCCACTCAGCGATTGTCGAATAATTTTGTAACCAATCGTAATAATATAAATTCCGAATAACAAAGCTACCAAAGAATCTATCCAAACAAGTTTGGTCAGATAAACCAAGATAAGACTCACAACAACACCTAAAGTAGTAAAAGTGTCTGACTGGAGATGTTTTCCTGATGATATTAATACGATAGAATTCTCCACCTTTCCTTTCTGGATGGAAATATAACCCAAAACATAATTGGCAATCGCTGTCGCTGCAATGATCCAAATTCCCCAATCTAGTTTGCTCAGGACTTTATCGGATAGCAAACTATTGGTTCCTTCATAGATGATCATTAATCCTGCAATGCTGATCAATGAACCTTCGATGGCCGAAGTGACAAATTCTACTTTTCCGTGGCCGTAAGGATGATTCACGTCTCGAGGTTTTCCGCCGAGGTACAATGCGTAAAGTCCCATAAATGCACTGATAACATTCACGATGCTTTCCATCGCGTCGGAAAAGACAGAATCGGAATTCGTGAGTTTCCAAGCGATGATCTTCCCTATGAAGAGAATAATACCAACAGCGGCAATCCATTTCTGAAACGCGATATTAGAATTTTGTTGTTTGCTATTTTCCATTGCTAAAAAAAGAATCTTCGAGGTTTTCGAAGATTCTTTGATTTTTGTTAGTTTAAACTAAGTTGTTTGCTACCAGATATTCTGCGATCTGAACTGCGTTTGTAGCAGCGCCTTTTCGGAGATTGTCTGCCACAATCCAGAGGTTGAGCGTGTTCGGCTGGGAGAGATCTCGTCGGATTCTTCCTACAAAAACATCATCTTTCCCTTCGGAATACAAAGGCATCGGGTAGTGGTTGTTTTTCACATCGTCCTGAAGTGTAACTCCCGGTGTTTCAGAAAGAATCTTTCTTACTTCATCCAGATCAAATTCATTTTCGAATTCGATATTCACGCTTTCAGAATGTCCGCCTTGTACGGGAACTCTTACGGCCGTTGCTGTCAAATTGAAAGTATCGTCGCCCATAATTTTCTTTGGCTCCTTCATCAATTTGATTTCTTCTTTCGTATAATCGTCATCAGAAAAAACATCGCAATGTGGCAATGCGTTTTTGAAGATTTGATATGGATAAACTTTCTCAGGACTTTCGCCTTTGATCTCAGCATTTAATTGATCTACCGCTGCTTTTCCAGTTCCGGTTACGGATTGGTAGGTAGAAACTACGACTCTTTTGATATCATATTTAATATTCAAAGGGTGTAGAACCATTACCAATTGAATTGTAGAACAATTTGGGTTGGCGATGATCTTGTCTTCCTTAGTCAAAACATTCGCGTTGATTTCCGGAACTACCAATTTCTTAGTCGGATCCATTCTCCAAGCAGAAGAATTGTCAATCACAACTGTTCCAACCTCAGCAAATTTTGGAGCAAATTCCAATGAAGTATCTCCGCCAGCAGAAAAGATGGCGATCTCGGGTTTGACTGCAATAGCGTCGTCCATGCTAACGATAGTGAATTCCTTGTCCTTGAACTTGACCTTGTTGCCAACAGATCTCTCTGATGCTACGGGAATTAATTCCGTGATAGGAAGATTTCTCTCTTCCAAAACTCTCAGCATAACTTGTCCAACCATTCCGGTTGCGCCTACTACAGCTACTTTCATTGTTTATAAGTGATTAATGATTAATGATAATTGATAAAGTAATTGTGTTTTTATCAGATCAATTTTTTTAGATTTAAATTAATTAAACTCCGAAAACTCTTGCCCAAGGGAATGCGAACACGAAAAGTGCAATGGCAACCAATCCTAAAGACATTAGACGAATGGTTAATTTGTCAGCGGTTTTCAATTTTTTGTTGACGATGGTCATTAGAACCGCCGCGATCAACATTGAGAATGGATGCTCTACGTAAGTGAATCTAAGATCAGCATTTTTCATCACTGATGCCATATCCAAACCTTTGGTGAAGTTGATAATCAACATTGTGATTCCAATCAAGAATTGAACGTGAAAGAAAATCATTGTAAACAATGTTACTTTTCGTAATGGTTTTGTAATGTTGCCACTGTAGGTAAACATTGTTACCAGCAAAAGAATTAAAAACGCAAGAACCAAAGCGAGTTCCAGGTAAGCGAAACCTTTGTGTGCATGCAAAAGAATGTTGTAAACTTCCATATTCAGATTTTTAGATTGACAAAGATAAAAAAATCCCGACAGATTGCCGGGATTTTGAGGTTTTAAAATATTTAATATTTTCTTAGAAAGAATATTTGAATCCTATCATCATGGTCCAAGTAGAAGCAGTTGTACTAGCTACTCTGGTTGGTTTCTTTACAAGTTCGTTGTTTTCACGCAACATTGTGAAACTTGGGTCTGGTGTTGCAGCAGTTCCTGATTTTGCAAGTACAGCAGCCCCGTAAGAACTCACGTTATAATCCTGAATTCCCCATTCTGAGTTAAGTAAATTCCCGAAGTTAAGAACGTCTAAAGTAATTTGAACTTTATCGCCTTTCGTTGCCATATTGTTGAACAATGTTTGGCTCAAACGTACGTCAAATCTATTCATCCAAGGTAACAAGAATTCATTTCTTGGAGCAATCTGACCTCTGTATTTTTCTAGACCATTGTCAGCGATGAATTGATCAAATGCTTGTTGCTGTTGAGCTGCCGTATAAGTTACTGCGTTTGCTCCAGAACCAGAAGTAGAATTCACAAATTTAGTTGGCTCGCCCGCTTTTGGAATGTACATCAAATCGTTTGCAATACCATCACCATTCACGTCATTAGAATAATAGTATGAGAATCTACCTTGGCTAGAACCTGAGTAGTAGATACCGATTGTTGTATTCTTGATGCTATAAGAAATGTTTGCCACAATTCTGTGCGGAAGTGCATAGTTTGATAATTGCAATACTTCTTCGTTTGGTGAATCGATCGTTGGAGAACCTCCCCAAGCTGATGATGCACTAGATCCTGCATTTGCAGAAACTTCTTTCGCTTGTGAATATGTGTAGAATACAGATCCAGAAAGACCGTGCCAAGGAGCAATATTGAATCCTCCAGTTGCAGAGAATGAGTATCCTTTTTTATCTGTATTTGTCAATACATAAGCATTATTAGCTCCAATAGCTGTGTTGTATTGATAAGAAGCTGCGTTTGGATAGTAAGCTCTGTCTGTATAAGTCATTCTTTCGGTAGATGCTTTTCTATTCGCTCCAAATTGGAAGATAGAATTAACGTCTCTCGTGTAAAGGAAATCTGAAATAAATGTCACTTTAGTATTAGGGATTTTATAATCAATACCTAAACTTGATCTCCAAACGGATGGCATTTTGAAATTCTCATCAACCAAAGAGAAAGAAGAAGGAGCACCTCCAGCTGGGGATGAGATAAACGGTGTTACCTGACTACCATTGGGACCTGTATAATACACAGGATTATTCACATAGTGATAAGGGTCTGTTTGGAATCTGATCTGTCCGATCCATGGTGCTACTGAAGCGTATCCATTTGGTTCTATTGTATTTTGAAGTACACCCGCTCCTGTTGGCATATTTGTCAACCATACGAAAGGTACACGTCCTGTGAAAATACCACTTCCCCCACGGATGATTAGACTTCTGTCACCAGCAACGTCATAATTGAATCCTAATCTTGGAGATAACATCACTTTAGAATTTGGCCATTCGCCAGAAGAATAGTTTTTAGGATTTCCTTTAACATCAAGCAAAGTCAGTGCATCAATGGATGGGTTAGGTGTCAAATCATTAAGATATAAAGGCAATTCTGCTCTTAAACCTATTGTGAAGTTGAATTTCTCACTTAAGTTAAATTTATCCTGAACATAAGCAGATGCAAGACCGAAATTAACTCTCGCATAAGTGTCTTGTCCTGCATACGGATAAGTAAGTCCGTACATAATTGGCGCAACCTCATTTGGTGTTCCAGTAGTTAAGAAATCTTCAACAGATTTGTATCTATAATATCCGGTTCCCATACGGGTGTATGAGTTCCCAAATTTCTGAAGCTCAAAAGCAACCCCTCCAGTGATGGTGTGTTTTCCTGCAGTATAAGTTAAGTTGTTGATGAATGAATAGTTGTTATTAATTACATCATTTTTATAAGAGAAAAGCTCTGTTCCAAAACTCATATAGTTTCCTCCAGTTGCAGAGCCATCCCAGATATCAACAAATGGGAATAATTGGTTGGAAGGCGTAGATCTTGTGTCCTGAATCTGAGAATATGTGAATAAGAATTTATTCGATAGTTTGTCGTTGAAAGTTGAGTTTAACTCGGCAGTTATAGACTGTACGATGTTTTCGAATCCATAGTTGCCATTCTCAAATGTCATAGAGTTTGCAGAAATACGGTTCCAAGAAGTAGATCTTGGCTGAGGCCCAGAGTTTCCGTTAGCAAGTTGCATAGAATTCGCTTTCATGTAGTTGTAACGAACAGCAAATTTGTGCTTGTCGCTGATATTCCAGTCGATTTTTGCTAGGATTTTATCACCGCTTTGCTCAGCTTCGTTAGCATAACCTTGGTATCTTCCAGGATCGTAACCCCAAACATTCACCAAGTGATTTCTTACAGCGATCAAGTCTGATTCTTTAACTCTTGTAACATTGTTTGCTACGTCTGCAACACCATCTTGAGAAGCTTTCCAAAGGTTTGCTCCAGAAGCATTTGCTCCGGTAGCAACTTCTCTTTCAGCACTCAAGAAGAAAAATAATTTATTTTTAATGATTGGACCACCTACAGTAAGACCATTTGTCATTTTCACACCAGAAACTTGTTCTAGTCTGTTGTCGTTAATTTTCCAACCAGTCAATTCTTTTCCAGTGTAATATCCGTAAAGTGAACCGTGGAATTTGTTTGTACCAGATTTCGTTACCGCATTGATACCAGCTCCTGTAAAACCGGATTGAGTAATATCAAAAGGTGCAATGTTTACAGATATTTCCTGAATCGCATCCAAAGAAATAGGCTGTACAGCTCCACCTCCTGGAAGTGGATTTGAACTTAAACCAAATCCATTATTGAAATTTGCACCATCAATTTGCAAGTTGTTGTATCTCGCATCCCTACCTGCAAATGAGTTTCCATTTGCCTGAGGCGTTAGCCTTGTGAATTCTGTAATACTTCGGGTTACTTGAGGTAATTCTTGGATTTGTTTTTGTCCAACATTTGTAGCAGCACCAGTTCTGTTTGCATTAGTCTTTGCTCCTCCAGTGATGATTACTTCACCAATGTCTGTAGTTTTTATGCCATCTTTAGCATTAGCATTCAAAACAAATGGCTGACCTAGTTCAAGGAAAATATCCTCATAAGTCATCGGCTTTTCACCACTCTTAGTGATTTCAATTGTGTAAGGACCACCTACACGCATGTTTGAAATTGTAAAACTTCCTGAAGAATTTACCGTTCCTGAGTAAACAGTTCCCGTAGGAACGTGTGTTGCTTTTACTGTTCCACCAGATGCGTTGGCGTACACACCTTGTATACTACTAGTA
>RCUH01000932.1_pt1 | contig 24804 bp, 28 predicted proteins | sample 2166191 | NCBI WGS metagenome assembly RCUH01 (sample SAMN09932848, study PRJNA488358) | compost metagenome | feature: garden; material: soil; isolation source: compost soil in an enriched community after 214 h of incubation | place: Germany: Experimental Botanical Garden Goettingen | collected...
GTGTAGCACCGGCGAACGGGCTGCAATAGTTGACTGTATACCAGGACTCTTCTTGGTCAGAGTCGCCACCTAGGTCTGGAATCCAGACCTTCAAGCGACCCATGAAGATTTCGTCCTCATTCTTGCGAACGAATCCCACGTAGGTCTGGTTATAGATATTGGCGCGACCCGATGGCTGCTGAGCATAACCCTCTGGTGTTCTCTCGTTTCTATTATATGAGTTTGCCATATTACTTTCCGCTTAGAAGCTCTGATACTCGCATCGCTGGGAGGCGAACACCATTGAGTACTTGGGTGAATACACCACCATTGAATTTACTGGTTACGCTTACGGTTGCGTAGAACCCCGAATATGTATCGGTTAGAGTCAAAATAGGATTTCCGTCACCATCGATTCCTTGGGGGAGTAAGAATTTCAACAGGAACGCATGTTCGCCGTTTCCGAAGCTTGCATTGGATTCTGTGCTTGGGGCATCAATGGCTTCAGTGTTAGTGGCTCCGAGCCAATATGGATCCCCGCGCACGATTAGATCAACACGAGCAAGGTTCTCCGTTATAGATCCATACATCTGATTCAGAATCTGTGCGTAGATACTACGGGATCGCAAATTACTGGCTTCGATGGCTTGGTTCACGTGGACACGAGGATCGTTGCCGTCCTGAATGAAGGTCATCGGTAGCGAAGAAGATCCAGCACCCAAAGTATCGACGGATCCGTTAGCGGGTTGATTCAACTGATCCAATATGGTTCCCGCATTTGTCGGAGATCCTCCAACCGCCGGAGCCTTACAATAGTTGATTGGCACAATAGCGTTCTGATAGTTGGGCCACTTCTCGTTCATCGTTTGTTTGTTGAAGTCTTCGGGACTGAACTGAATACCCGGGCTTGCGTTTTCCGTTGTGATGTGGCCCTGCATGATATTGGTTGCCACTGCGAAGTTGAAATTCAACGAAATGTTAAAATCCACAACTTCTGTGTTTCGACCCGTAAACAGGTATTGGTACTCTTTCTTCAAATAGTTCTGACCCGTCAAGAACGTTAGCTTTGCCTTGCCTTGGGCTAGCGCGTCATCTGCACCCTTCGCCGAGTTCACTGCTCGAACGGTATCATGACCTCTGATGTAGAATGTAACCTTGCGAATGTAGTCCTGAGAAATCGTGTCGTAACCGGTGTTCTCAACCACAGTATCAACACGGTGCATCGTGGAAAACTCTTTGGCTTCACTGTCGTTTTCGGTTGCGGACTCTGCTGGGTTAATCATCTGTGTTGCGGTTTCCGAAACACTCATAATGTAATCGACGAGACGACCAATATCAGTACCACGGCTGATCTGAGTCACGCCTTGGTTACGAGACGAATCCAAGAACTTTTGATCACGGATGATCTTGTGCTCGAATGGGCTATTGACGACGCCACCATTCTTGTAGGGCAAATCCTTGATTTCAACAACAAAAGGAGCAACACCGCCGTTTGCGACGTTATAGGATTTCTCCAACGCCTTGTTGATTTGCTTGGCTACGCCTTCCATTACTTCCTTGACTTTGCCTTCTCCCTTATTGAAGTCAATTTGAATAGGCATTTTGATCAAGTTAAACTGGTCGAAGTTACCGATCTCATTATAACCGACAGCTTCGATTACATGTTTACCACCGGTGGAGTCCAAATCCGATGTGAGCTTTGTCACGAGCAGGCGCCAGATCCATGTTTTATCCACAGGCTTCTTCGGGGCGCCAGACTCTGGGTCATAGCCCAAAAAGTCCACACTCAAATAGTACGGACACTTCAAGAAGTTTTGAACGTTTGCCTGGGCCGCACCAGCAGCCATCTTGTCGGGCAAAGCCATACCAAGAGGCTCACTGATACGAATCGTGAACTTGGTTGCACCAATATTCTTGGTCTGGAAATTAGGTGCAACGATAGCTTCGATTTCCACATCAGTAATGTTGAAGGTTGTGAGTCCAGTTTCGGCGATGGTCACAATCGGCATTGTTGATGTACCAGTATCGGTACCAATGTAGAACTTGAAGTGGTAGCTCGGCTGTTCCACATCGCCCATTGGGTTGGCAACCGCAGTGTTCACGTCCATTTGTGCGGACTTTGCTTCGATGCCTTTGAACCCCATATTCGCGCTAGAGCCATTCGCATTGGCTCCACTGTTGAACGCCATATCGGATCGACTACTTGCGGGAATTCTTTGATCAGCCATTATTTTGTCGCCTGAATGTTACTGAGTAGACGTTCCTTTGTTGGGACTCGAATCTGCAATCCAGCCTTGAAATCGTAGATGGGATCGCGAATTACGCCTATGTTGAGAACCTGGAATACCCACCAATAATCCTTAGTCCCGTATAGCTCATAGCTGAGGTTATACGGGCGCATGTCGTGCTTGGTCGAGATGACCATCGCTTTGTCAGTCGGATCCGGAAGGATGTTTCGAAGCACCAAATTATCCAAGTACCAGGAGCTTTGTGGAGTGGCCGCATATGCGGAACCATTTGAATAACGAGTAACCGGCATTAGAGCCATCCCTTCTGTTGCATGAGCTCGCCACTTGCGAAGCTATCCCAGTTGAAGCTACGAGCCTTCGCTGGCGTTTGTTGTACGGTGACCAGCACTGTGAGCGTTGTGACAGTCGGAACCTTTGAGATACCGCCTGCACTGCTTACTGTGACATAATCAACATCATCGGGTAGTTGCACCTCATAGTTCTTGACGATCACCGAGAGACCGTTGAACATGTGAGTACCATAACCATCCAGCAGGACCTGCGGTGGCGGTAGACCCTTGTTGGAGTCGTTCTCACCAAAGTGCATTTTCGTTAGAACGCGCAGGAAATGGATACTTGCGAGCAAATATTTGGCTTCGACTTCATTCTGTGCTGTGAACGTGCCCTGAATCGTAATGTCGATGCTTGGAGTGTTCTTGTAGATGTGATAGTCCTGGTTCGCATGAGTTGTTTCAAGCGTCGAATAATTGGTGCTCGCCTGCATCGAAACTGTTGGCGTGAATGGGAATACGAGACCTCCAGTTTCAGTCAGCGGCTCCAAAACACCCGAAAGCATTGCTCCGCGTTGTGAAGGCTTCGGGCTCAACTTGACTCGTTGATCCGCACCACTTGCGACACTGGTTACGCCAACGCTTGTATCATACACCGTGTTTCCGGAATTTTGTGTAAACCCATATCCGGAAGTCAACGAATTGTCCATAAGTCCGGTGCGGGTGATTGAACCGAAATCGTTGCTCAATGTATTGCGGATAATATCGAAGTTGGAGTCGCTGCTCGAACTAATGTCGGCGTTTGTATTGGCAACCTGTCCACCGAAATTCACATAGGTGCGTGAGCCACCACTGAACAAGCTGCTCGTGGAAGCTGAAAGCTCAAATGCGTTGTCGATTTCCGCTTGCAACTCTCTGAGGAGCGACTCATAGTAGACCTCAGCTTCGAAAGCTTCTGTGTCGGCTTCCTCAATCTCGCCGAGTGTGGTACTCGGATCCTGACGAATCTCAATCGCATATGCGGCAGTCTCTAGTCGACGTTCGTTTGCGTTTGCGAGTTGATTCTCGAAATTCAAAGAGACTAGCGAGGTCTTCTCGTTGCTGTTGCGCCGTGCGAGCTCCAATTGGTTTTGATACTCACTCACATAGGCATCAGCCGCAGCAATCGTTGCAATCAGCGCTTCTTTGGATTCTTCACTGGCTGTTGGGTTTTCTCCGACAAATGCTCGATAATTATCGCGTGCGCTTTGTGCGGAAACTAATGCCTCATCGAGATTCTTTGGTGTTGAATTGGTCGATACAACTGGAGGATTGTCTTCCAGAATAAGAGCGGCATTGTCAATTGCGACCTGACGAGTCGGAAAACCCGTTACTAGGCGTCCATCGGCGTATTGGATTGCCCAATTGGCCTCAGTGATCTGAACAATTTCGTAGTTGGAATTATCCTGCGCCATCCTCTGTAAGTGCCTTTCTAACGAGGTCATAAGACTCTCGCACTGAGTTGATATCAACTTCAGAAGGCATCATACGGGCGAATTCTGCAAAGTCACCGGCTGCGGCCGCAGCCCTTGCTTTGGTAGCGGAAACACCATCAGCATCTCCGCTTTCACGATCAAGTTCAATAATACGAGCAGTATGGAATCCCGCGTAATCGAGAAGCCGCTTGTACTTTTTGGCTCGATCGGAACCAGCTACCATAAAAGTGGGACGCTTATTCTGCACCTCGAGAATCTCCATCACCTCATATGCGGATCCGGCGATATCGAAGTGAACAGAAGGGAACCATCCCTTCAAAACGGCAATACGTTGTTCAGGGCTCAAAGGGTTCTTCTGCTTATCCTGCCCGGACTGTTCCCCATCAACGATGTGAAACTCTGCCCGAAGACCATGCTCCTTGGCCAGATCTGCGACTCGTTTGATGAGTCCGTGATGACCACGAGTAGGAGGATTGCAGCGCCCTGTTCCTAGAACGATATTGCTCATTTCGCTACCTTCTACGGTATTTATGACTTCTATAAACAACTGCTTTTATACGGGTGCCTCCATTATAACTAGAGTACACCCAAAAGCAATCCTAAATTGACTTCCACATGTCAGACATAGTACTCTGAATTTAATTAAAAATTGTGAAGCCTGTAGGAATTTAACCACCCTTTCCTACATGATTGCTCTCAAAAAAACAATAATAAAAGGGGCAAAATGGCCAAGGTAAATTTCCTATCCAACAAGGAACTCCTGCATGAGATTCATCTCAGCAAGAACTCCTACTGCTACTACATTGATAAAACCTATTCGAGCTACGATGCGATCGTCCTCGATCTGAGCGAAGTCACTGTAGAGCTAATCGAAGAAGCACGAGTCAAGCGTGCAAACGCTAAGTTCCAGGCCGCAAAGCAGGTTCTAAAAAATCAAGGCTACAAAGCTCACCAGATCAAAGTCGATGTCGTAGGCATTGAAGAAATTCCGGTTGACTCCATCGTAATTCGTGTCATGACTACAGATCATATTCCGCTGTTGCCGGAAGAAGAACTGAAACCTGCACAGAAAGCTCGTAAGGAAGAAGAAAACCGTGTCAAGACAAACTTCAATCCGTTCAAGCATTATCAGCTAAACTATGATGGTGATGTGACAACAACTACTGTGGATATGTCGAAGGTAACCTTCAAGGAAGTCGGTCGTTCGCACTGGAAGAATGGTCTCGACAATGGTTATTTCTGCATGGATCACGGCAACATTACGGATCGTTTGGCTCGCATGTACTTGAAGCTTGTGGATCGTTATTCTCAAAAGCCTAATTGGCGTGGATATTCCTACTTGGATGAAATGAAGAACCAATCTTTGCTCCAGCTAATTCAAGTTGGTCTCAAGTTTGACGAACGCCGTTCTCAGAATCCATTTGCCTATTACACAACGACGATGACCAACAGCTTCACTGGTGTTTTCCACAAGGAAAAGCGTAACCAGAATATTCGCGATGACATCCTCATTATGCAGGGCCAGACTCCATCGAATACTCGTATGGTAGAACATGAAATGTCGCAGAAATAAGGGAAACAAATGAGCTTTGCCGCCTACATTGCAAGCTTTCTGCCAACGGACAATCAGGAATTGCGGGACTCACGTTCCGCAATTACCAAAAGACAAATCCAATGGTGGCTCGATAACACTGGTGTTCCAATCACTGTAATATCGATGAACTATGAGCTGGATGATTACCTCCCGGCTCATGAACGTCTTACCTATTATGATCGTCCACCAATGAAGCTGACACCCGCACGAAACGTCGGATTTAAGCTGTTCTACGAATCCCAATATGATTTCGGGATCATGATGGACGATGATGCCATTCTCTACGACAAGCCCCAGCACAATTTGGGTCCAAAATTGTTTGCGGAGATGGCAGAACAGATTCCCGCATACACGGGTGTCGACGTGTTCTTCCCGATCAATCCTCAGAAGATTGGATTCAACCCAATTTGGGATAAGAATCCAGCCAAGTACAAGGACAATCACGTCTTCAAGCGCAGCATGGACCTAAAGGGTTCCATGTTTGTGGTTCGCAATTTCCGCAAATACGGAATGACTGAAGTGCTTCCAGATTTGGATTTCAACTGGCAAGAGGACACGAAGTTCGCTATCGATTGTGTTGCCGCGGGACATACCGTTTTGCAGTGCCATAATTTGGTCCTACACGAGCTCTCTGGAAAAGCTAGCCACTTTGCTGCGGCTGCCGAGCTTCGCGTTCCACGAATGCTTGAGGGCAACACACGAATTGCTCAGCAATACGCGGACAAGGGCCTCCGTATGCAAGAGGGTTCACACCTGTTGGATCGTTCCGATTTTATGAAAGCTTGCTGGAAGTACTCGCAAACCGAGTTTGTTGTTCCTCGTCGGGGGACCCAGCTAAGCAACCTGTTTGATTTTGGTGGTTAATGTTCAAAAGTAGTCAAATGCTTCCATATTTCCCATGGGTCCAACTGACCCATCGGGACGGACAAGTCGTGGATCTTTGCAAGGCTCTCAAGTTTCGTGATGCTCGGCTTTACCATGTATCGGATAAGACTCCAGAAGGTGTTCAGATTCTCGATCACCCACAATGGTATTTCGATTTCAAGCACGTCCGCGGAAATACCCAGACAATTGAAATCACACAAGAACAAGCCGAGGAGCTATCCGAACATTGCGGCGTAAAAATCGAAACCTTCGAGGACGGTATCTTCTGGTTTTAAAATTGACTTAATGGTTCCTGAGCTCGCATAATGTGGGAAAAGTTCAGGAACCATTTCTATGACAAACCTTTTCAAACGCGCTGCCATTTTCGGCGACATCCACTTCGGCAAGAAGAATAACGACCGACAATTCAATTCGGATTGTGAAGAGTACGTCAAGTGGTTTATCGAGCAAGCAAAAGCTTTCGACGTCGATACGGTAATCTTCCTCGGGGATTGGCACGATAATCGTCACAGCATTCACGTAAGTACACTCAACTACTCGTTGAGCAATATGGAACGCTTGAATAGTAACTTCGACAACATTTACTTCATCACGGGCAATCACGACCTCTACTATAAAGAAAAGCGTGAACTCTCTAGTGTACCAATGCTCCGTAACTTCCAAAACATTACTTACGTGAACGAGTTTCTTCACGTTGGTGGAGTTACGTTCTGCCCTTGGCTCGTCGGTGATGACTGGAAGAAAATTCCATCCTACGCGCAGAAGTCCTCTTACATTTTCGGACACTTCGAACTACCAAACTTCATGATGAACGCGATGGTCGAAATGCCCGACCACGGCGGATTGAATGCAACTCATTTTGATGATGTTGAGTTCATGGCGTTCTCGGGCCACTTCCATAAGCGCCAGGTAAAGAACAAGGTCTGCTATGTGGGTTCGCCATTCCCGCACACATTTGCGGATGCCTGGGATGACGAGCGCGGTATGGTGCTTTTGGAATGGGGGCAGACCCCGCAGTTCGTAAATTGGACTGAAGGTGCGCGTTATCGCACGATGAACTTGTCGGATCTTCTTGAGGATCCACTTGATCAAATCACCGCGAAAACGTTTGCCAAGATCAGCTCAGACTTGGATATCACCTACGAAGAAGTTCAGTTCATCAAGGACATTTTCACTCAACAGTTTACACCACGTAAACTAGATATTATTCCTAGCTCCAAGAAGAACGATGAGCAGGATTTTGAAGACAGCAACATCAAATTCCAAAGCGTCGATCAGATCGTAGTCGAAGGTCTCAAGAACATTGATTCCCTAACAATGGATAAATCAATCCTAATCGACATTTACCGGAGTCTCTAATGAGCTTTGAATCCACTGATAAAGCCAAATTGATTCAAAGTCTCCGGGAATCCGTGATCGGGCAATTGGCTAGTGATTTTCACGAGTTACTCGACGATGATCAAGTGGAACATCTGCGAGACTATCGTTGCCTTTACGTGTTTCATCCGAAGATATTCGAATCCCGACAACGTGTTCAAAAGCAATTTGAAACCGAAGAACAAAAACGGGTCATGGACGACTTTGAATCTCTCATCCGTATCATCGAGATGAAGAAGGAAAGCCGGGCCGCGTTTGAATCCGCAAAGCAATTCTTTGAAGAGCATTTCGAGGAAGCCTACCATTTCCCTCGCCTTGTGGATTCAGTCTTCTTTATCAAGGGTGACCATATCTTGGAGCCCATCGTGTTCAAACTGACAACCGGCTTGAGTTTCTACGAGGCGGAAATCTCCCTCTACGATCTTGTCAAGTCCTACCAAGATTAACAGTTGATAACTTCCTGGTGCTGTTGACATCGTAGGTCCCTTATATAAGCTTTTGCTTGTGATGGAGGGACCTATGGATCATCTAGAGGAAATGAGAAATCAATTTGAAATCTCGATGCACGAAGCACTCGTCAATACGTGCCAGCTATCCAATTTCGACACCATCGAAGACGAAAACATCAAAGCGCTCAAATACACCTATGTGATTTATTCGGAACGTGCTTCCCGTTGTATTGCAGCGGGCGACATTCCCTTTGATGAATTTGTCCATGTCGAAACTATGATGGATATCATCTGCCCGGCCTTGGATATCCAAGACCTCAATGAGGAACTCGATTATATGTTTGTTCACAAGGAGTTTGCGCTCTTTGTATTCACATCGATCCCAGTTAGTCCAGCGTGGTTTCGGATCAAATCCGGATGGAACATGATCGAGGTTCGTGGACAACGCACACTTTGGGATTTCGTACACCAGTATAGGGCTTCCCTAATCTAATAGATTGCATTCTGGTTAACTCTGTTCGTATAATGGGAACAACTAAGAATCCCAAAGGGACAGAGTATGATCACAATCAACAACGTAACCATGAAGAATTTCATGAGTGTCGGAAACAACACTCAGGCGATTGTTCTAAATGACTCCGCACTTACGCTGGTTCTCGGTGAGAACATTGACCAGGGTTCGAGTGGATCGCGAAACGGCGTTGGCAAGACCACAATGGTTCAGGCTATTTGTTTCGCAATTTTTGGTGTTCCTCTGACGAACATCAAAAAGGACAACCTCATCAACAAGACCAACCAAAAACAGATGGCAGTCACGCTCGACTATACTGTGGATGGCAAAAACTATCGGATTGAACGTGGTCGCAAGCCGCACTATCTGAAATACTACGTCAACGATGACCTCGTAAACGCACCGGATTCCGATGAGGCCCACGGTGAGTCCAAGATCACACAACAGGAAATTGAAAAGGTTTTCGGAATGTCCCACGCGATGTTCCGTCACTTGGTTGCCCTGCATACGAAGACCACTCCATTCCTGTCAGAGTCCGCAAATAAACAGCGCGAGCTCATCGAGGAACTCATCAGCATCACTCAGCTTTCCGAAAAAGCCGAAACGCTCAAGACACTGATCAAAGAGATTAAGGACGAAATCCGCAACGAGGAAGTCCGAATCAAGACCATCACCGAAGGCAACGAACGTGTTCAAAAGGCGATCAACGATCTGCAATTCAAAAGCAAGATCTGGGATCGAGAGCACGAAAAGAAGGTCAACAATCTAGCAGAAGCGCTTGTCGAACTCGAACAAATCGACATTGAAAAGGAAATCGAGAACCACAAGCTGCTCAAGCAATGGGACGAATTGAATTCCGAATTGACCGTTTTGGATCGTGAGAACTCTCGGCTTTCCAAAGCCATTACCGGCTATGAAACCACTGCCGCGCGTAAGGAAACATCGCTTGCCGCTGCTATGGATCAGAAGTGTCCGACTTGTGCGCAGGGTCTGCATGATGCAGAACACTCGCATATTGCGGACCGTATTCGGGCGGAACTAGTCGAGGTACAAGACGAGTTGAAGTCCACGCGCACTGATGCAGAAGGTATCGAGGTTGCACTCCTTGACACGGCTACGCGTCTTGCAGAGCTAGGTAATCGGCCCACCGTAGCCTATAAGAGTGTGGAACAGGCTTACGAGCATCGTCACAGCTTGGATAAGTTGAAAAGCGATCTTGAACGTGAAGCTATGGTCGAAAACCCATATATCGATCAGATTGCTGGTCTCTCCGCAAGTGGTCTTCAGGAAGTATCCTACGATTACATCAACGAAATGACGATGATGAAAGAACACCAGGACTTCCTGTTGAAACTATTGGTTTCAAAGGATTCCTTTATTCGTAAGAAGATCATCGATCAGAACTTGTCCTACTTGAACTTTAGACTCGGACACTACTTGACCAAGCTTCAACTTCCACACGAAGTAGAGTTCAAGAGTGATTTGAGTGTTGAAATTACCCAGTTGGGTAAGGATTTCGACTTCGAGCAGCTCTCGAATGGTGAAGCAAACCGATTGATTCTCTCTTTGGCTTGGGCATTCCGTGATGTTTGGGAAAGCATGAACCATAAGCTGAACCTGATGATTATCGACGAACTCGTCGATTCCGGCATGGACGGCTCGGGTACTGATAGCGCATTGGAAATCCTCAAGGAAATGTGCCGCGTGAACGGCAAAAACATTTTCCTGATCTCCCATAAAGATGGCTTGGAAACCCGCGTTGACCGCGTTGCGATCGTCCAAAAGGAAAATAACTTCACTACCTATGTGAGTTTCTCCGAAGATATGTAAGAGTTGACTAGGAGCCAGCCCTATAGTAGTGTTGGCTCCTAAGAAGGAACACAACGATGTCACAACTTGAAATCCGTTTCGTCAATAAGTACGAATCCGTTTGGAACCCAAAGACGATGTTCTCGGGTTTCAAAGTTCGTGCCGTTCTGATCAAGTCCAACGACGTGATCACAAACATCACTGAAATGCATCAGCTTCGCCGGCGTCTACAGCGCGAGCTTGGTACCGAAGACGAGGATTGGATCCTCGAGGAAAACCCCAACACGCTCGAAAATGAACTCTACTTGCAGAACAGCGGCAAGCTGGTCATGTGGAAGCTCCAGGACAACGACAAGTTCATAAGCTTGTTTGCATTCGTCGAGCAACACACGGACGATGCTGAAAAGCTCGAAGCGCAACGGGTTAAAGATTTCGAGGATGAACTGAAGGCTCGCGAAGAAGCGCGGCTTCAGCGGTTCGCCGGAAGTGACCCCAAACGTTCCGCAGACTTCTAATGAAAAGGGCGCTTTTAGCGCCCTTTTTACTCTTCGACTTGGATTTTATAGATTCGCCGAATGGCGTGTCCGTGACACAGTTTGAACATTGTCACGTCCAATTGATTTTCGAATAGAATGTAGTCGTACTTCTTGTACGTTTTCGTGTCGAAGTGGGTGAGCTTATTGTCCATCGCGTGGAGGCAATAACGGCCATTCACGTTATTGGCGAGGTACTCTTTGATATCTCGGCTCAGCACGTAGGACTCATCGCAATAGCGATCCCAAAAGCTCATCTTGTGACCAGGGGTCAAGCGAAGAGTAACCTTCCATCGGAATTTACCCTTAGGGAGCTTTTTCAACTTCAGAACTCTTGGACTGTTGGAATTGCTCATAGGTATGCCTTTCAGTTAATGCCCTATTATGCAGTACCTTTGGCTCCTAGTTCAATAAGTTTTTCCTTATTTTGGATGATGAAGCTTTCATAATCCGTAACGATGTATGCGCGATCATCTGTCTTCTGATAATGCACGTAGGACTTCAGCACGAACTTATCCTTGAGCTTCTCATCGAATGCAACCCAGGATCCCTTGCGGGTGATCTTGAAAATCGTTAGACTCAGATCGCCCGGCTCCGCAGGAGTCTCTGTCTGATCGATCCAATCGTTCAACTGCTTACAGTTGCCGTCGATGATCTGATGGAACGCGATGTCCTTGTAGTTCTTGGCTTCCAGGTTCATTTTGGGGAGGTTCTCAGGAGCGATGATATCGCCCTTTACCATGCGAACTTGTCCGGAATCCAATAGGACTTTACGGGTTACGTTCTTACCACCGACGTAGGCTCCGGAGTTCGGGACACGCATCCAGTGTCCACCCAGGTGTTCTCCCAGGAATTTGCAGATTGCGAGTTCCCAGGAATTGCCCTTCGCTTTTGCTTTGCTTGTCATTTTTGGATTCCATAAATAGATTAAAGTTTTAGATATTTATGTACCGCTTTTATATTGCATCGATATTCCTATTTCTGTTATGTTCTGGTTGTTGCAAATGTGCATCCAACAGGCTCCATAAGACCCCTCAGAGACCTCTCCCCATATACTCCAAACTGAATCTCCTCTTACGAGGACTTGCCCGCAAATAAACGCAAAATAGGGGTGAACTCCCGGGCATTACCACTTAGGGCTGATGGAGCGGCCCTATTTGTCGGCACTAGATGTCGACATTTTCCTGTCGCTGCGAAACGTATTAATCATGCGACTTGAAAATGGGAATCTAAGCTTGTCCCCGAAGAATGGGATCAGTTTAGTGAAACGGAGAGAAGCCGTTTGTGTCTAGTGATACTGTGACTAAACAGTATCGAACCCATCTCGAAGCCGCTGGTATGAGCAAGGAGATGGGGTTAATTGTTGTGCGTAACGAGCCAACGACCGTCCTGATAAATTTTCAAACATTTTGAACAATTTAGGAGCCGCGGGTAGCCTCAGTAATGAGCAGGGGATCAAGTCAGACCTAGCCCCCTTACACCCGTGCATGCCAGCCCATGTGCTATTTGCCCTGTTCCCCGCAACCGGGGGAGCCCGTACCTTGAATAAATTGGTAAAAGGTCTTGAGCCAAAGCTTTGCTTTAGGACTTCGTCCTAAAGAGGTGTCTGCGTTCACTTCGTATGCACTCGTTCACTTGACACCAAGGGTTTGCACTTAATGGGATTTGGGAAATTAAAAGCTTCGCAATTCCGCTTAAAGCTGTACCAGTAATATATGGGTCATGAGTGTACGAATGAAACCCATATATTACTGGTACTGGTGTATATCCGAGGATATACCCACGCTTCATAAGAATTTCAAAACAGTAATTGGAATAAAGTTGAACTTTAACAAATAAATGGAAAGTTCTGACTTGATTCCACTTAAGGTTTCTGTTATAAAAGTGGAAAATAAAAACGAGATGGAGTTTCAATCCATGAGCAAAATTCAGATATACTTCGACGGAGGTTGCAAACCTAATCCCGGTAACATGGAAATCTGCATCGTTATCGTCGGAGACGGAGCACCACAGCCAAAGACCGTATTTGATCTTGGTCATGGCACCAACAACATCGCGGAATGGTCAGCATTGCTTTGGGCCGCAAGTACGGCAAAGGAACGCGGATACAAGGACGTAGAGTTCCTCGGCGATAACATCACGGTGATCAATCAGGCCGACAATAAGTGGAAGATCAAAGAGCGTAGCTTCTTGCCGTTTAAGGAAGAGTTCATGCGTTTGAACTATGAGATCGGTGGAAAGCTGACTCATACGCCGCGTGCGACGAATCGGGCTGGTACTTATTTGGAATCCGGCATCGTTTGATATTGCATCCTACTCTGCTCTCGCGTATATGAGAGATCAACAGAGTAGGATTTTCCATGTCAAATATTATGTCCAAGCGTGAAACAAAACGCCGTTACAAGAGCGGCGAAATCTTTATGCAGGAAGCAATGCAGTCGTTGGTGTTCGACCACGATATGACTTTCGGTGACGCCCGAAACTATTTGGACAATTAAAGAATAGGCAAGCGTGTTTCGTTTACGCGCTTGATGTTCGCGTCAATTAGCTTGATAATGCTTTTGCGTTCCTCGTGAGACAAGTTATAGGCTTCCTCACGAGTGATACCACCGCGCATATACCAGCAAATCTCATGAATCTGATCTATGAGGGCCCTTGCCTCTTTTCGATAGCCTGCGATGATACCGCCGATAACTCGAGGATCATCCGTAGACAAGAGCCTCATTCGAAAAAATGGCTAGGGTCGAATGTGAGTTCAGTTTGCCACGAATGCAAACACTCTTCCTTAGGACAGGACAGCTCGATGTTTCTGTCAATGCCTAGACCACGGAATACTAGCATACCTTCTTCAATCGCATGGATGGCGTCCTTTGAAGCATTCTCTAGGAACTCTCTGATATGCTGGGGATCAGTTACCTCGCCACCCGGAATAACGATGCCCACGACTGCATCCGCCAGAAGGTCCAGATTTAAGTTAGAAATCTTCGAAAAACTGTTCGAGAAAGCAGAAACTCTAGATTCCTCAGATAGCCCAATCGAGACCAGACTCTGCAACAGTTTTGCCTCTTCAAATGCAGCCAAGTTTGTTCGTGTGGTTGCCGCATGATCGTATGGTCGGATCTTTGCGACCATTTCATCACTGATACGGACCGTGTACTCGGGCTCCATCTTCTTTGCCGTGTTCATGACGTCTTCGATTGAGCATTCGAAGTCATGTTCGTTTCCACACTTGGGGCATTTCGCAGTGATCTTCATGAGGTCACCGAACGTTGCCTTCTTGATCGCCAGCAACAGGTAATCGATATCCTGTGTTGGCATTCTACGTGGATTCTTTACCCCTGGCACACAAGACTTGATGATGTTCTCGATGGAATACCCATTAAGTAGACCATCTGGGTTCTTGGCCCAAATCTCATCCTTTGCACTCATCGGATAAACAGCAAGTTCTCCAGTAATGCTGAGCTCCAATTCTTTGGGATCCGTAAATGCTCCGCCCGATGGCAAGCTGATGTGGATGCCTGGGGTTCTGAAATATTGGGATAGTGGATTCTCAGTCATTGGGATACCTCGGTTGCTCATACTCATATTTAGTACGCGGTTAACCGCGAGGTTTAATTCCTGGTAAATAATTGGGTAACACCGGAGGTAGTCATGGCTGATTTTGATCTAGAACAGATGAGGATGATTTTTCAGGGCCTCGCTGACAAACTCGCCAATACCAAGGGTGACGAGAGCATTGTCGAGAAGCTGAAGGTCATCGAGAAGGCTATCAAGGGACTCGAAAAGAAACAAGGCGACCAATCTAAGAAATCCAAAGCTGATTCAAAGCGTGAAAACGATCAGTTCATCAAGGATTTCGTCAAAGAGTTTGATAACGCCAGTGTTCTAAAGGGTATCAAGCAGGCCATTGAGGAACAAGGCGCAAACGGTGCTGGTCCCGGACAAGGCGCTCTTAATCTTGATCCCAAAGACTTCCAAAAATTCTCCAGCAAGTTGGGTGGTTCACTCCTCGCGTTTGGTAAGCTCACTTCCGCGATGGGCAATGGAACAGCAAAGCTCGTTGATAACTTTGGAAACCTGAACGGCTCATTCCGTGGACTTGCTAATGCTGCGGGTATCACGTCGGGTGCGATTGCAACAATGGCAGCGGTTCTTGATGACCGCGCTGATGCTTACCGTGCCATTGTAGATTCCGCTGAAGGCACAATTGGATCCCTGAAGGATCTTGGACAAGCGATGCATGTGAGCTCGTTGAGCGCAGATGAGTTTGCCCAAGCCATGGCCAAGGGAACGCAAGGAACACGTCTGCTAGGCGGTTTGCCCTGGGCACAGCTCTACGGATCCATTAAAGACCAAACACGCGCTATGGGCTTCTACGGGTATACCGCGCAGGGTCTATTGCAGGCGCAGAATCAATACCTGGATATTTTGAGCTCGCGTGGTGATATCTTCAATACGGGACAAAAGGATCTCGTAGATGGTTTGAACTCGCTGCTCTTGGTCAACAACAAGACTGCTCAAATCCTCGGTAAGACTCGCGATGAAGCACTTCAGGCGCAAATGGCTGCGGCTCGTGATGCCGACACACAGTCCTACCTGATGGGACTTAATCTCAAAGCTGACCAGAAGCTTGCGGCTGAAAATGCTATCGCTACGGCTCAGGGAATGTCTCCTGAACTCGGTAAGATCTTCCAAGATATGTTCCGTCTAAATGGTGGTATGAACACTGACACTGCCCAGATTGCGGCTTTGCTTCCATCGGATACTCTGCGTCGTATTGATGCTCTCGCTGATGCTGTTCGTCAGGGAGCTATTGCCTCCGAAGATGTTCCTAAAATGTGGCAGGAAGTTGCTAAATCATATCAGGATAACATTTCCTCGCAACAGCAAATGAACACTGGTATCCTCTCTGCGGTACAAGGTGCGGGTGAGCAATTCTCAGCGTTCAACCGTTTGAACCAGGGCATGTATAACGTCAAGCAGGACAAGGATATCACAGCGGATCCGACTGACCCTAATCGTCAAGATGCTGGAACTATTGCGATCCTACAGGCCAACGACACAATTCGTAATATGGGAGCCGCGGTGCGTGATGCTGCCACAGCCGTGATGGATCCATTGCTGACCAAGTTTGGCCCCGAGCTTCTCAATATTGTGGGAGGAACTGATGGTCTCATCGATAAGTTCCGTGAAACCATTATGACCCTCAAGGATTTCGACGGCGCAATCAGTGCGATTGCAGCGGTATTCGCTGGTGGAGCTATCATCAATGCGGCTAGTGGTATTGTTGGTACCCTAGTAGCGGCTCGTATGATTCCAATGATTGGTGAAGCCGTGCGAACCATTGCAAGTCCACTCAAGGGTCTCGCAGGTGGTATGGCAAATCTAGGAAAAATTCTCGGCGGAGGAGGACTTGCCCGAAGCATCGGCGCATCAGTCGCAAATGCTGTGGGTAAGATTCCGGGATTGGCTAGCGCAGCCGGTGGAACCGCTTTGCGTGCTGCGGGTGCCGTTGGTGTCGGTTACATGGCTGGTGAGATCGCTTACGAAGTCGATCAGCAAGTTTCCAACTACCTGTATGAGAGCACCAGCAAGGAAACAAAAGACGCTTGGTATTCATTCCGTAAGGAAGGTGAAGGCTTCTTCGACTTCATGGCCCAAAACTGGAAGGGTGTAATCCAATCGGGGCCAAACGCGGGTAAAAACTACTGGACCGGCGAACAACAGTTTAAACAGAACGAAGCCGGCGAGTGGGTAGAAACCACTGAAGAAGAGCGAAAGGCGTCGCTTGAAAAACCAACAGAGGATCCTAAGGTTTCCAATGATGTCCAAGCTGCTGACGTACAAGCTGATCCCGCTGTGGAACAAATTGCTACGCTTCAAGAGATGCAGAAGTCATTGGAGGCTCAAATTGGTGCAACACCGATCGATCCCGTTGTGGATCAAGTCGACATTGGTTCACTCAACGTTGATGAACTGGTTGCTTCGATGACTGCTTCGAACACTGCGATGCAAACAACGATTGCAGCTACAAATTCTGCACTCGAGCGTATCTATCAGGTCATCAAGCAGAACTTGGACTTCGATAAGGAAAGCGCAGCGGTTGTCGTTGGAAAGCTCGCTGAGCTACAGCGGTTGAATGAAGACCTAGTCCGTTCGGCTCGTCGTGGATAATCATAAATAGCAGACAATATTGGTTAAGGATTATCTATGACTTGGAAACGTCACTTTCAGCAAATTAGCAAGGATAAAAAGCTGCAAACGTTGATGCAGAATCAGCGTGCAGGAACATATCCTACGGCTAATACTGGAAACAACTTTCAAAGCTATTTGCCAGAGGTTTATGCGGGTCACCCTCAGCGTCAGGAGCGTTATGCTCAGTACGACGTTATGGACCAGGACTCGGAAGTCAATGCAGCTCTCGATACGATCTCGGACTTTTCTACTCGGCCGGATGACGAATCTAATCAGCTATTCTTCATCAACTATTTTAGTGAACCCAACGACTCAGAAGTCGACATTATCAAGAACCTTCTGAATCAGTGGTGTAACTTGAACCAAATGAAGACTCGCCTATGGCGTATCTTCCGTAATACACTAAAGTACGGGGACCAGTTCTTCATTCGCGACCCTGAGACTCAAATACTTCATTACGTTGACAACGCAAAAGTTGAAAAGATCATCGTTGATGAGTCCAAGGGTAAGACACCTCAATACTATGTGATCCGAGATTTGGATCTAAACTTGGTTGAGAAAGTCGCAACAAAGCAGGACGACTACGGGAATAACATTCAGGGCACTGGTACGAATAGCTTGAAGCAAAACAACCAGATGACCAATCAAAGCAGTTCATTCCATAAGACTCAGGGACGTTTTGATTCTTCACAGAATGCTAGCCACGTAGACGCCGCTCACGTTGTTCACTTCTCACTGTCCGAAGGGCTTGACGCGAATTGGCCCTTCGGTACATCAATTCTAGAACCTATCTTCAAGGTCTTCAAACAGAAGGAACTTCTTGAGGACTCCATCGTTATCTATCGTGTTCAGCGTGCTCCAGAACGTCGCGTATTCTACGTAGACGTTGGTGGTATTCCGGTTCACAAGTCCCAGGCTTACTTGGACAAAGTTAAGATGGAAATTCACCAACGCCGAATCCCAACTCGTACTGGCGGTGGCTCCAATATCCAGGATGCCGCGTACAATCCCTTGAGTATCATGGAAGACTACTTCTTTGCGCAGACCGCAGACGGTCGTGGTTCGCGAGTCGAGACTCTTCCGGGTGGTGAAAACCTCGGGCAAATCGATGACCTCAAATACTTCAACAACAAGATGATTCGTGGTCTCCGCGTTCCAAGCTCTTACTTGCCGACGGGTCCAGAAGATGGTCAAGCAAGCTTCAATGATGGACGTGTTGGTACCGCGTATATTCAGGAATATCGTTTCGCCAACTATTGCCAGCGACTCCAATTGCTCTTGGCTTCGGTTATCGAGGACGAGTTCAAGCTGTTCATCAAACGACGCGGCTATAACATCGACGCGGGTATGTTCAGCATCGAATTCAATCCTCCACAGAACTTCCGACAGTTCGCACAGATTGAGCGTGACACTGCCCAGATCGGCGTGTTTACCCAACTCGCAGACGTCAGCTGGTTGTCCAAGCGTTTCCTTGCATCCCGCTTCATGGGTCTGTCTGAGGAAGAACTTGTTGAGAACGAACGTTTGTGGAAGCAGGAAAATCCACGTCTCACTGAACCAGTTGAGGGTGATGGCGGTGTTGGAGATGCTGGCGGTTCACCAGGACTTGATTCCGTTGGCTTCCGTGAGCCTTCCGAAGACCTTGGCTTTGATGATGAAGGCGGCGAGGATGATGCTTCTGAGGGCGATTCCGACGCAGGTGCTGATCAGGGCGATTTGAACTTAGATCTAGGAGAAGAATAATGCGCTACAATGAATTCTCAAGTGATTCATACTTGAATGAGGGTTTCATCGATCCCAATGAGGATGAGTTCATGAAGGCACATCCTGGGGATTCGCGCAAGCCGAAGCTCACACTCAAGCAGCTGAACAAGCTGAAAAAGATCCGCGCTACCAATGATTTGGAAAACGCCAAGAAAGAATCCCTCCTTGGCGTCATGTATGGTGCTCCCGAAGACGAAGAGAGCGACTTCTAATTCAGCTTGATGTACTGGGCGAACAAGCTCTCACAGATTTGCCGAATCTTTTTAACGTCCTTGGGGTCAACATCCCCAAGGGCTTTTTCTTTGTTCGCTAGAGCCCTCACGGTATATTCACATGGAGATTGTCGTAGTTGGTATCCAGCATCTTCAATATGAAGGATAATCCCAGCGACAGTCTTAGGGTTCCGTTTGTACTCTTCGTTTAACGCCTTGCAAATGCTAGACATTAGTTGCTGGTTATGTGGACATTCGAGCTCATAGTCTCCAGACTTAATCACAGCTCGCGCATCCCAAACCACGGTTTTCATTAGTTTGGTCTTCATCATTTCCTCATGCCGCGTCACCCCGCTTATAGCACTTCTATATGGGCGTAATCAAACCAAAAAAGCACACTTTTTGACATATATGAGCATTCTTTTTTAGCGTCTGGCTAAATATCCTGTGAACATTAACCACAAATAAATGTTCTCGTTTATCGAGGAAGGAGATTAACATGCAAAAGGTAGAACTGTCCAAGGTTCTTGATTTGCTCATCGCTGAAGACCGCGAAGAGGCTGGAAAGCTGCTTCATGAGTGGTTCGTCGGTAAGTCGAAGAGCATTCTTGAAGAACTAATGCAGGAAGATGATGGCGCACTCGACGAAATCGAAGACGCCAAGGAAGAAATCGCTTCGGAAGAATATTACGGCGATGTCGACCTAGACGAAGCTGGCGATGACGAAGTCGACGGTGGTGAAGAAGTAGTTGACGGCGAAGTCGAGGGTGACCTTGAAGGCGCTGGTGACGAAATCGAAGCCGCTGCTGATGACCTCGGTGCAGAGCTTGGTGCTGAAGAAGTTGAAGTTCCAGTCGAAGACAAAGTCGAAGATCTGGAAGCTCAGCTTGCAAGCCTCAAGGCTGAATTCGACAAGCTCATGGGCGGCGACGTAGACGCAGGCATGGACGCTGGTATCGAAGGTGACGACGAGTTCGTTGGCGACGAAGTTGCTGACGTCGACGTTGTTGGCGACGACGAGTTCGCTGCTGAAGGCGTATTCGAATCTGACGAAGATGATTCCGACGATGAGAAGCTCGAAGAATCCGAAGAAGAGCTAGACGAAGACTTCCAGGATCTGGAAGAGTCGTTCGAACTCGAAAAGGTTGCTGATCCTAAGCTCCGTGGCGAAGGCGAAATTGGTGATGGCGGCTCTATTGCTGTTTCCAAGGATTCCCCAATCCCACAGCGTAAGACTGGTGACCGCGTAGGTGGCGCTGTAGTTGAGATCAAGGGTAAGACCCACAAGGGTTATGCTCGTGAAGCCTCCCCAGGCGTTAACGCGAAGCCAATCTTGAAGAACCAAGTCAGCAATGCAAAGCAGGATCTGACTCCAGTTACTCCAGAAGGCGACAAGTCGGCTCTGATCAACAAGGGACCAAAGGAAGATAAGGGCAAGTCCCCTATCGGCGGCGGTGCAGTTGATCTTCGTGGCGACGACATGAAGCGCAAGTAATTTGGATAAATTAGAGTAAGAGGGGAGCATTCGTCTCCCCTTTTTCTTTAAGAGGAAGGATTAACAAATGAGTGAAAAACTTTCAAAAGTATTGGATCTTCTGATTGCAGAAGATCGCGATGAAGCTGCAAAGGCACTGAATGAGTGGTTTGCAGAACAGCAAGCTTCAGTTACCGCAAGCTTGATGGAATCCGACGAAGCTGAAGAAGATCTGGATGAATCCATCACGATTACAATCGATGATGACAGCGATGCAGAAGTTGCAGATGGTGCCATTGTTGATGAATCCGCCGAAAAGCCGGAATATTTCGACGTAGCTAAGGATTGGCTCGAAGAATACATCGCAGGCGAAGCCGAAGAACTTGAGCCAGGCGCAAGCTACGAAATGATTCTTGAAGTGGTTCGTCAACACGTCGAATTCACTGCTGAAGAAGGTGGTTATGATCATCTTGAATCTGAGCAAAAGGCCGAAGCGGTTATCAATGATCCTGAAGTCCTTCAGCTTATCAAGCAGGCTGCTGGTGGTGTAACTGAAGATGACGAAGAGCCAATTGCCGACGAAACTGGTGATGAAGCTGGTGACGAATTCGTTGGTGATGATTCCGCTGTTGAAGACCTCACAGTTGACGAGCGTGTAGAAGATCTGGAAGCCCAGCTTGAAGCACTCCGTGCTGAATTCGCAGCTCTCATGGGTGACGAAGCAGACGAAGACGGCGAAGAGGCTGAAATCGTTGATGGTGACTCCGAAGAGGAAGAAACCGAAGGCGACGACGAAGTCGAAGAAGCTATTGCACCGGGCGTCCCAGGCAAGAAGACAACATTCAGCCAGAAGTCTGGCATTGACTTTGGTGGTAACCAGAAGATTCGCGAAGACGAAGAAGAGTTCGACGATCTCGCTGAATCCGCTGACTATCACTTGGAACCAGTCGCTGCTGAAAAGTTGAAGACTGAAGGTGAGACAACTGGCGTTGGCAAGAAGGTCAAGGTTCAGAAGGACTCTCCAATCCCACAGCGCAAGCCTGACGAACGCGCAGGTGGCGACCCAGTTGAGATCAAGGGCAAGACCCATAAGGGTTATGCTCGTGAAGCTGCTCCGACTGTTGTTGGCGGTAACGAGAAGTTCAAGAACTCCGTTAAGGCTCCGAAGAAGATCTCCAAGGAAGGCGATAAGTCTGCCGAGTTGAACAAGGGTCCAAAGGAAGACAAGGGTAAGAGCCCAATCAGCGGTGATCCTAAGCTCCGCGGTCGTGACCTTTCTCGCAAGTAATTCCCCAGGTAGGGCTACGGCTTCTACCCCGATGGGCCCTCCGGGGCCCATTTTCGTATCAAATAGTTAAACCCTACTAAATACTAGCGGAATTCCAACTCTATTAAGGTGAAATAATGGCTAACTTCCTTACTGAAGCAATGACATTTGATCAGGCCCAGGTTCTTCTCGAAGGTGGTGGCCTGAACGATCAAGGCAAGCCGAAGGATCTCTACATGCGCGGCATTTTTGTGCAGGGCGGTGTAAAGAACCACAATCAGCGTGTTTACCCGGTTAATGAAATCCGTAACGCTGTTGATCAGCTAAACGAAACACTTCGTCGCGGTGAGTCCATTTTGGGCGAAGCAGATCACCCAGAAGAACTGAACATCAATCTGGATCGTGTTTCCCACATGATCACAGAAATGTATATGGATGGTCCTAACGGCATCGGCAAGCTAAAGGTTCTGCCAACTCCAATGGGTAACATCGTCCGTACACTTCTGGAATCCGGCGTAAAGCTGGGCGTTTCTTCGCGTGGTTCTGGTAACGTTACGGCGAGCGGCGATGTAAGTGATTTCGAAATCGTAACTGTTGACGTTGTGGCTCGTCCATCGGCTCCAGCTGCATATCCGAAGGCTGTTTATGAGGCCTACAACATGCGCCGTGGTGCTATCACTCAGGATCTAGCTGAAGCAATGACTCATGATGCAAAGGCACAAAAGTACCTGCAGGATGAGCTTCTCAACTTCATCAACAGCTTGAAGTAAGGTTCACTATGCGAGCATATGAGCTTTATGAATCTGGGAACCCCACGGCAACGCCTTTGGACTTTGCTCGTGCGGTTCTCGTTCCACAAATGGGATTCAAGGAATACACTCCGGACTTTATGTTCGTGAAGTATATTTCGGATTCCTATTATATTACAGCCCGTTGCGCATCTTATACCGCATTGGATCTTTTTGATCGAAATACAATGAAATCCGTTGATAAGCTTGTGCTTCAAGGCGATGTTACGTTCAGAACCAAGCATCAGATACTCAACAAAATTACTGAATGGACTAAGCAGCATTCTGCACAAGATCCACAGCTATAAGGAACATCAAAATGTCCGGTCCAGACCTACGTAAATTTATGAACATCCTCAATGAAAGCTTTGAAGCTCCAGTAAACGAAGGTCCTGCTTTGGACGCAGCTTCAGCACGTTGGGGCAATGCTAATGTTACTTCCGGCGAGAGAAAGATTCCTACGTCTGCCGTAACTTTGTACGATGATGACTTGGAGTTCGCTTTGAAGTTTGCATCAGAAGAAGATGCGCGATTGTGGGATGAAATTTTCACCAAGTATTCTGGACAGAGTATGGAAGATGATTCTTTCTCCCCTGTAGGTGACGGTGTTGCTCAAGCAAATAAAGTTGTTCCTGCAGGAGCACTCGCAGAACTTGCTGACGCAATCCACAATGCCGAAGAAGATGGCGTTATGGATAACGATGAGACAACAAGTGTTTGGAAAGCCGCCCACGACATCATTGAACGCTTCATGATCAAATATGATTCGCTTGGTGAATCCACTGTTATGGAAACCGGCAACGCAAATGCTCAGCAGAAGGGTATCAACTTCTCCGGGACGCCTGCAAATAAGAACAAGGGTGACATGGATCAGACCTCTCCGAAAGCCACAGCAAAGGGTTCAAAGAGCCCATTGGCCCAGACGAAGTCGGGAACCAACGTCGGTCAGATTAAGTCTTAATCGTGCTAGTTCAACCACTCAGACAGGTCGGGGCAATAGCCACAAGCGGATCTAAAATTCCTTCGCTTTGGCTGTCCCGACTTGGTTTCGAAAACGGACTTGTCGACTCTAAAAGTCGCACATTTACCCGTCGAAACGTCGCTACCAATCCTATCACAACGACCAATCCCAAAGTTGGTGCAAACTGCATGAGTTCCACTTATGCAAGTGGCGGCGTTTATATTGCCGATAACTCGTTTGTTCTTAACTCGGATAACTTTACGTTTGATTTTTGGGCTAGGTTCACCAACTATTCGACGGGCGCATGTCTGATCGATTACCGAATTGTCGACACCACGAACAGCGCCTTGTTGATCCAACAGGAGAGTACCGCGCTTACGTTCTACCGCAACTATGTGAGTGGTACCCCATTCCTGAATCTCACTGGATTCTTCAATGTCACTGATACGTGGATGCGAATCACTATTGTTCGCAATCTAGACACCCTTCTAGTATACCGAAACGGTGTGAATATGTCGACGACTGCGATTACTGGATTCACATTCTCGACTTCAAACAGACTTACGTTTGCAGCTCGATTTGCGAACCATGCAACTGGTGATTATGGTGTGAACGGTGCCGTCGATGATTTCAAGTTTGCCAAATCTCCAGTTTTTCTAGCAAACTTCGACCCCAACTACGATATCGCGTGATCAGGGGAGTGGCGTAACTCCGCCCCCAGCATAGTGGGACCAGATTGCCAAATCGAAGTCAGCCATGGCAAGCTTCTTCTTCGCAGCTTCTGCAAGAAGAAGCTTTTCCAGCCTTAGATAGTCTGGGCCATTCGGAATGCTATCCGGTACGTTTGGAGCACCAATATGTTTGAGGTATTTGAGCATATGCGTGTCAATGACTGCGACGTTCTCGTTACGTCTGCTATGCAGTGTGAAGAACCGAGAAGTCTTGTAGCCGGCGCCCGTAATGTCTGCACGAATGTCCTCTGCGGATGCCGTGCGCAGCCATTGCGCGCCTTT
>RCUH01000933.1_pt1 | contig 24776 bp, 20 predicted proteins | sample 2166191 | NCBI WGS metagenome assembly RCUH01 (sample SAMN09932848, study PRJNA488358) | compost metagenome | feature: garden; material: soil; isolation source: compost soil in an enriched community after 214 h of incubation | place: Germany: Experimental Botanical Garden Goettingen | collected...
GATGTTGGGACTTTATGGAAGTTTCACGATTATGAACAATCCAGATGGGCCGATGGCTTTTTGGCTATCGATTATTCCGTTTACTTCGCCGGTTGCGATGATTGCTAGGATTCCGTTTGGTGTTCCGCTTTGGGAGATTTTGTTGTCGATCTTTTTATTAATTACTTCTACTCTACTAATGGTTTTCATTGCGTCGAAAATCTATCGAGTTGGGATTTTGATGTATGGGAACAAGGCGACTTTGAAGGAGATTTGGAAGTGGATCAGGAGTTAAATTTATTATTTTAAAAATTATAAATCCTCAGAAAACTCTGAGGATTTTTTGTTCTCAGAACTGCAAGATTAATCTTTAATTAATTTAAAAACATTAATTTTATTAATTAAATATATTTCAATAGATTAGCCAAATTAAAAACAAAACCATAACAATAAAACAATAAACAAATTAAATAATGAAACATTTGAAACATTTTTTAACAATTATTCTATTCCTCAGCCTACCAACTAGAGTATTTTCACAAGACAAAAAAGTAGCGGTCGTATCATTTTACACCGACAAGATCATTGGCTACAAAGACCTTGGAATTGGTAATGAGGAAATCCTTAGCAGAATTCTAAATCTTCGAGACAATCCAAAATTTAATTTGAACCCGATTCTGGAAAAATATCATAATGCATTTTTCAATGATTATGCTTCAAAATTTCCCTTCAAACTTTTACCAGAAGAAACTGTGATTTCTAATCAACAATACCAACAGTTTGTTCCGAAGTATGAGAAAAGCGAAGAAGATTTAAAAAACTATAATGTTTACAAAGGTTACAAATATATCTACGAGGGTTTCAATGGGAAGACCAACGAGGTAGGCATAGCTAATATTTTTAAAGATCAGGCTGATGGCGTTCTGTTTACAGAAATTCACTTCGCGCTTGAAAAAGGATTTGGGATCGGCGGAACAGCAAGTGTCAAAATGCGAGCTTTTGCAAGAATTGCTTTATACGACAAAAGCGGAAATAAAGTATGGGTCATCAACGAAAGTGCAAACTCCAAAAAGACCGGCGTAATGGTGGGTGGAATGCCAATCATGTCTCCTGATAAAATCCTTCCAATGTGCGAAAGTGCATTGACAGAACTGATGAAAGATCTGGACGATAACCTTCCAAAAATTATTAAGAAATCGACTAAACTTTAATTTTCTAACTAAAGCTACATCAAACAAAAAAGAGATTCCAAATTTGGAATCTCTCTTTTTATATTTAGACAGTATCTTATTTCTTTCTCTTAGCAATAGATTTTGCTTTTTGCTGAGCTCTGTTCGCTCCGAATTTCTTCGGTTCTTTTCGCTTGCTCGGTCCACCCATATTGGTTTTCTTATTCTTGGCTTTTTTCTCGTGGAAAGCAGAATCGCCTTCGTTTAGTTTTGCCGTTGTCAAGAATTTCATCTTCACTTCTTCCTGTTCCGATGCGATTTTCACCTTGGAAATCGTCACAGCTTCTGGGAATTCGGTTTTTTTGATCTCTTTGTCCATCAAAAGTTCGATGTCAAGAAGTTGCGCTTCTTCTTTTTTGGTGAAGAAACTGATGGAGATTCCTTCTTTGTCCGCTCTACCAGTTCTACCAATTCTGTGAATATATTGCTCAGGAACTTCTGGAATCTCGAAGTTGAAAACGTGCGAAATATCCGGAATATCAAGACCTCTCGCCATAATATCTGTGGTGATCACGCCTCGTAATTCTTCATTGGTAAATTCCTGCATCACTCTTAACCTGAAATTCTGAGATTTGTTGGAATGGATCACACCAAATTGGTCTGGAAATTCGACATTCAGTTTTTCGAATATTAAATCGGCGTGTTTTTTATTATTAGCGAAAATTAGAATTTTTTCTAAATCCGTTTCAGTTTTAAGAAGGTGAATCAGTAAATTCAGTTTGGTATTGAAGTTCTCAACTGGAACTGCAGATTGTGAGATCTTCTCCAAAGGCGTTCCTGACCTTGCCAGTGAAATCTCAATTGGTCCAGCGAAATATTCGTTCAACAAAGCATCTACAGCATCCGTCATTGTCGCAGAAAAAAGGATGTTTTGTCTTTTCTCCTTCATCATTTCGAAGATGTGCGTCAATTGGGGACGGAAACCAAGATTTAGCATTTCATCAAATTCATCGATGATTAATTTGCCAACTTCTTTTAATGAAATTGCATTATCAATTGCGAGATCCATTACTCTACCAGGTGTTCCCACCAAAATATCGCAACCGTCATTGAACAATAATTTTTGTGTATTGATGTTTTTTCCACCATAAATTCCGATTACTCTTGCGGTCAGATTCTCCGTCATTTTTGTGATCACTTCTGCTACCTGAACCACCAATTCTCTTGTTGGTACCAAAACCAAAACCGTTGGGTTTCCTGTTTTATTGTATTTCCAGGTTTTAAGAACTGGAAGTGTGTAAGCCAATGTTTTACCTGTTCCAGTTTGGGCAATTCCCATCACGTCGCGTCCGGAAAGTATCGGTCCGATGCTTTTTTCCTGAATAGGTGTTGGTTCAAAAAGGTTGAGATCGGCTAATACATCCAGAATCTTTTCCGGTAAATCGAAGTCTGCAAAAGTGGTTTTCATCTGGGAAAAATTTATTTTTAAAGTGGTAAAGAATAACCTGAAAAATTGAAATTGTAATGAATTTATACAATATTTTCTTTGGTTTCAATCGGCAAAGATAGGGATTTTGAAATCAAGAGGAATTTAATCCACAAGCCAAGATGGTGAAGTTCTTTTTTCTAAATTATTAATTTCGATAAAATTGTATCCAATATCATAAACTTGATTTTGATATTTATAAAATCTTCCGTCTGTATCAATTATAAATTCCGTTTCCAAATTAATTCCATCATAAAATGTCATTTTGTATTTTCCATTAAAATCAACCTTAACCATCCGTCCATTTAAAATTTCATTTAAGAGAAGAAAACTTTCTGACTGAGATAGAAAAATATGTTTTTTAGACCCATCCATAGTAAAGGATGTTGAATAGGCAAAACCTTTATTTGTATCAATTTTTGACAATCGTATCTTCTGATACTTAAATATTGCTTTCCTATATGCCATAATTAATTCTGATGGAGCCTGACTTGCATAATCAGAAACAGTTTTAATGATTTTATTATTTTTTACAAATGTTATTGTTATTGTGTTTGAATCTGTAATATGAGTTGAATATGACTTCTTCAGCTTCATTATATTAGCTTTCTTAAATGAATTTTCGATTTTTTCATATTCTAATTTTGAAATTGTAGAAGTATAAAATCCATTAACCGTATTATATTTTTCACCTAAATAAAACACTTTACCATTTTTATTAAATTCAATACTCATAATCGGACAAGTTCCATAACACCCAGAAGATGAAATGATTATTTTATCGAAAGTTTCGTTTGGATTTGGTTTATAAGTTGGTTTGTAATATTTTAAGTAATAGTCTTGATTCTTCTGAAGCGTTAAAGTGTCATTAGAGATAGAGATGAGTTTATATTTATTCCAAGATTTTTCGATAGGATTAAAGATTTTCAAACTATCGTCAGCAATTTCATACTTTGTTGAATCTCCTTTGTAAAAAATCCTTCTTTCTTCTCGTGATTTTCCTTCATCAAAATCAAAAAATCCAACTTTATCAATCAAAGTTCCATTACTTTTAAAAATAAATCCTCCCAAATTTCTTAAAAACGGCGAAGGTGGTTCTTCAATTATTTGTTTAGTACTTTCTTGTTTTAATTCAACATTTTTCACAAAATTCCATTCTCCAAGAATATTTTTTTCGAATTGTTTTTGCTTTTCAGATTTACAGGAAACTAAAATTACAGTCAATAAAAGTATTTGATAGAATGTTTTCATAACCTTAAAAAACTGGATTTTATTTCTGCTCTTCCCTCAAAACAATCCTAAAAGTCGTCCCTTTTCCCACCTCGGAATTGGCAATTTTCACTTCGCCTTTATGATATTCTGTCACTACTCTTTTTGTTAAGGAAAGTCCCAATCCCCAGCCTCTTTTTTTAGTAGAGAATCCAGGTTTGAAGGCATTTCGGATTTGTTGTTTCGTCATTCCGCTTCCGGTGTCGGTCACATCGATGTAGACGTTTTTATTTTTTTTGTAAAGAGAAAGCTCCAATTTCCCTTCGCCTTTCATTGCATCCACAGCATTTTTGATCAGATTTTCAATTACCCAACTCATCAAAATTCTACTGTGCGGAATCAGAACTGGCTCGTAGGTTTTTCTTAAAGTAAATTGAACTTTCGTAGAAATCCGTGATTTCAAATAATCAAAATTCTGCTGAACAGTTTCATTGATATCAAGATCATTGAGTGACGGAATTGACCCTATTTTTGAGAATCTTTCCGAAATGGTTTTCAGTCTTTCAACATCTTTTTCAAGTTCTTTCACACCTAATCCATTCTCATCTTCCAGCTTCATAATCTCAACCCAGCCAATCATTGATGACAACGGCGTTCCAATCTGATGCGCCGTCTCCTTTGCCAAACCGGCCCACACAAAACCTTCATCGGTCTTCTTCAACAATCTCAAAAACCAAAAAGAAAAAACAAGATAAAGTGAAATGAATAAAGCTAATAAGTAAGGATAAAATCGAAGATAATTCATTAAATCGGAATTATCGTAATACAAATATTGGTTGTTAAAATCCGGCAACTGAATCTCGAATGGTGGATATTTGCTTTCCATCTCGGTCATCTTGGCCTTCAATTTTGATTTATCTTTTAAAATATCTTCGGAAATGCCTCTGCTTTCCAACAAATTTTTATTTTTATCTGTTCTGATGATGGGCAAATCCTGATTTTCATTAACCACATAAAAAGCTAACTCAGTCAATCGTGAATCAACTTCGACATCCTCAAGATAACGCATCGCAGTCGCTAAAGATTTAATCCTTTCCGTCTCTTTTTCACGAAGATGCTGAATCAAAAAATTAGATGAAACGACAATTCCAACAACAATAAATGTCAGGACGAAATAAATTACCCAATTATTAATCCTTTTAAGAAAATTAAAACCTTTTATCATTGCTTATAAAACGGCAATTTAGGAATTTATTGTAAAATGAGATGAGAGTTAATAGATTTTTAGATGGTTGACTTTGAATTAAAGAGATTAATGTAGATATATTTGTATTTGATTAAAACTTAAAGACAATGATTACGATTCAGAATAAAAAACTAAAAGCCACATTCAATGAACTTGGTGCTGAACTCGTGTCGCTCATCAATCTTGAAACCGAAAAAGAAATCATCTGGGAAGGAAATCCCGATTTTTGGGGTGGAAAAAGTCCGGTGCTTTTCCCGACTGTTGGCGCTTTGAAAGATGATTCTTACGTTTTCGAAGGCGAAACTTACGAAATGCCAAGACACGGATTTGCAAGAAGAAAGTTTTTCGAAGTGAAACATTCATCTGAAAATGAAGTTGTTTTTGAATTGAATTCTGACAATGAAACCTTGAAATTTTACCCTTTCGAATTCAGTTTGGAAATCAAATATACTTTGACTGAAAACAAGTTGACGGTTTCCTACAACGTGAAAAACACTTCGGAAAAAGAAATATATTTCTCTTTAGGTGCACATCCAGGATTTGCAATTGACACAAAAAATGGATTAAATTACAATGATTACGAAATCGCTTTTTCTGATGATGAAAAATTGGAAATTCATCCTTTGATTAATAATCTAATCAGCAAAGAAACCAAAACCATCGAACTCAAAAACAAAACACTTCCACTTTCCTACGAATTGTTCTCAAAAGATGCTTTGGTAATGACGGCGATGAAAAGCAAAGAATTGATTTTGAGAAATAATAAAAATCAAGAGAAAGTTATTTTCACGTTTTCGAACTTTCCGTATTTTGGGATTTGGTCAGCTAAAAATGCAGATTTTGTTTGCTTGGAACCTTGGCAGGGAATTGCAGATTTCGAAGACCACAACAAAGAGTTCACTCAGAAATTTGGGATTTTGAAATTGGAAAGGAATGAGAAATGGGAAGCAAATTGGGCGATTGAAATTGAATAGATAATACAAATTTGTCATTCCGTAGGAATCTCGACTGCTGAGATTCCTACGGAATGACAATATGATGTTTTTAATATTCTCTAATTTACTGTTTATCTAACTTGTTCCAGTATTCTAAAATTTTGCTTTGAATATTTTCTGGCAAACTTTTGAAATTGCTTGAGTAAACATCTTTGGAATAACCGCTCTCTGCAGAAGTAGAAATCTCATAAAGCTCCGCATTCTTAGAAAAAATCAAATGAACAGATTGCTGTTTGAAATCATAATCGTTAAGTGAGTAGATAAAAAGTGCATCGATGCTTTTGTCTTTGTCATAATCTGCAAAGGCTTTTCGTTGTCCCCAAGCGCTTAAAATCCCATCGTGGGTCATCTGTTTTTTGGCAACTACTTTCCATTTTCCATCTATTTTTGTAAATCTCTGAAATGTCATTTTATCGGGTTTTGCACCTTTTTCGATTTTAGAAAACATAAAAACATTGTCCTCGTTATCAGGAGAATTGGCTTCGTCTACTTGTAAAATCCTTGTCCCTTCATAAGGTAAGTTTTTGTAAGAATCTGGATGTCTTACGATGTTGGAAACTTGTGCATTTAGCATTGTTCCGATGAAAAGCATTGGTAATAAAATTTTCATATCCGTGTTTTTTATTTTAGATAAATATAAAAAAATGCAGATGATAATTCAACTGCATTTCAATTTTTAATAATTATTTCTTAATTATAAAGTTTCCTTTAGCCATTCAAAGAACTCTCTTTGCCAAACCAAACCGTTTTGCGGATGAAGCACCCAATGATTTTCGTTCGGGAAATAAAGGAATTTGGTTTTCAAGCCTTTCAATTTTGCAGCCTGGAAAGCTTCCTGACCTTGCTCGTAAGGCACTCGGAAATCTATTCCACCTTGGATGACCATCATCGGTTTGTTCCATTTATCAACAAAATTGATAGGATTAAATTCTGTATAAGCTTTCGGCGTTGGCTTTTGCCAGTAATTGCCTTCCAAATCCCAATTGGCGAACCAAAGTTCCTCAGTCGTTCCGTACCAAGATTTCATATCGAACAATCCGTCGTGCGCAATGAAGGTTTTGAATCTGTTCTCGTGAACGCCCGCCAACATAAACACGGAATATCCGCCGTAACTCGCTCCAACAGCCGCTACTCTACTTCCATCTACATAAGGTAAAGTTTTTGCAAAATCTGTTGCTGACAAATAATCTCTAATTGGTTGTCCGCCCCAGTCACCGCTGATTGCTTCGTTCCATTCCACGCCCCAACCTGGCATTCCTCTTCTGTTCGGCGCTACCACGATGTAGCCGTTTGCCGCCATCAAAGCGAAGTTCCATCTTGTGGAGAAAAACTGCGTGAGTGCAGATTGCGGTCCACCTTGGCAATACACCAAAGTCGGATATTTTTTGTTCGGGTCGAAGTTTGGCGGATAATGGAACCAAACGCCCATTTCTTTTCCGTCCGAGGTTTTCACCATTTTCAATTCAGATTTTCCTGCTGTTAGTTTGGAATAATTATCTTTATTGATGTCCGTGATCTGTTTTAGAGAACCTTTAGAATCTACTTCGAACAAGTCTGCATTGTGATTGATGTCTGTTTTCGTCACCCAAAGTTTTCCTTTATTCTCGATGAAAATTTCATTAATATCAAAATCGCCTTTTGTGATTTGCTTCACCGATTTGCTTTTTGCATCAACGGAAAATAATTGTTTTGTCCCACGAAAAGCCGCTGTGAAGTAAACGGATTTTGCATCCTTGCTCCAAGCAACATCGCCTGTCACGCTCTCGTCCCAAGCTTTGGTCAGATTGGTTTTGGATTTTGATTTCCAATCCATCACCACGATGTCATTTTTATCCGCTTCATAACCATCTCTTTCCATACTGAGCCAAAGAAGTGATTTCCCATCTGGACTGAATTTCGGATTCAAATCGTAACCCATCATTCCATCAGAAAGATTCGTTGTTTTTCCGGAAGCCAGATTGTAAGCAAAAATATCTGTGTTGGTGCTTCTTGCATATTCCTCGCCGGATTTTAGCTTGGTCACATACAGCAACTCCGAAGAATCCGGACTCCAAACAAAATCTTCCGCACCACCAAATGGTTTCTGAGGCGAATCGAAAGGTTTTCCTTCCAAAAGATCTTTCGCCTTGTCAACAGATTCTGAAACATTCACAGTGAAAACGTGGTTGTAGGAACCTTCATTCCAAGCATCCCAATGGCGGTGATTCAGGTCTGTGTAAATCTGAGCTGTGGTTTTTGGCAAGTCTTTGTGTTTGTCTTTCCCAAGAAGATTTTCGATATGAACGGCTTTGCTGAATGCTACTTTTTTACCATCCGGAGAAATCACGATGTTGTCCACTTCGCCAATTTTATAGAATTCTGACCAAGTTTTCCCTGAGTCTTTGGACAAATAAATTTGATTTTTCTCTAAAGCATAAATCCCATTTTTGTCCCATTGAATCAAACTTTTCTTTCCAAGATCTAATTTTGTTGATTTCCCAGAAAGATCTAACCAGAATGTTTCGGAATTTGACTTTTCGGTTTTAAGGTCTGTTTTGCTGACTTTGTAAATCAGTGATTGATGATCTGGAGAAACAGACTGAACGCTCAAACGATTGAGCGTCCACATCGTTTCAGCAGTCATTACCTGTTGTGCATTCATCATAAAAGGTGTCGCTGCCATTGCAACGAGGATATTTTTAAATTTCATTTTTAAATTGTTGATTAACCAAGTTACGAAGTTATAAATATTGATCAAACTGAGAAAACTAACCGCCTTTTTAATCTTTATATTTAAAATCAAAAACAAATAAGAATAAAACGAATATTGTAAAATTTATCAAGAAATAAGTTTTATTATTGATTAAAATCCATATATTTGCGCTTCAAAATTTATTACTAAGACTATACTATGAGCACAATATTTACGCTGTTTATGATCCTTATTATCATTGCGAGCATCTTATTAGTTATTATCATTATGGCTCAAAATCCAAAAGGAGGCGGACTTTCTGGAACTTTTGGAGGCGCATCTGCCGCTAATTTTGGGGTTCAAAGAACCAATGATTTTATGGAGAAAGCAACTTGGAGTTTAGGTGGAACAATCGTTGTTTTGATTTTCCTAAGCATCATCCTTACAGGAAAACCATCACAAGTAGCACCATCTTTCCCAACTCCAACTAAATCTGGCGTACCAGCACAACAAGCTCCAGCGAACAGCGCACCAACAACAGTGCCTGCTACTAAATAAAAATTTTATTTTAAAAAATATAGAAAAACGCCTCGAACTTTCGAGGCGTTTTTTGTTATTAAAATTGATTTAATTTCTTATCAACTTGTTCCCAGCCAAAGAAAGTTCCATCAGTGCTTTGAAGCATTCTTCCATTTCGTCGGACGCTCTGCAGATTGCATTTTCCAACATTGTTCTCACTTGCTTTTCTGTAACGCCTGCTTCGGTCCAGCTCTTGGCAGATGTGTGCGCATTGAGGATGAACGGCATTATCCTGTCGATTGCACAGGCGAATATTGCATCAGGCGTTTCCTCTTCTTCGAATTCTATCCAAAGATTGTAGAATTCTGTGGAAAGTGGCTCATCCAAGATTCCGAAAATTCTTTTTGCGGCGAGTTTTTCTCTTTTGAATTTCCCCTGCATCCCAACCTCATCAAACAAAAAAGTGTCTCCAGCGTCTATTTCCACAAGGTCGTGAATGGACAACATTCTGATGACTCTCAGCAAATCAATATCTGTATTGTTTTTGGCATAAGGGAAAAGAACCTGCGCCAAGATGATGATTTGCCAGCTGTGTTCTGCCGTGTTTTCTCTACGGGAATCGTCGGCGTTGTAATTTCTTCTTTGGACATTTTTGAGCGCATCCACCGCTAAGATGAAATCTATTTCTTTTTGGATTTTCATTTTTTAATCTTTATAATAATCGTCAATTTTATATTTCTTGGTTTTGCTGACCCATTTGTTATTGATGAGATTTCGGGTAATTACTTTTACGAATTCTCCGCCACTGGTTGCATCTTCTTCAAATTCATAGACTTTTTGAAGTCCTTTTTTCGGGATCACTGCATATTCTGTGGTGATGTGCCAGCAACAGCCAGATTTTGCATAAGTTATCAGGCGTTTCCTTTTGGAATCGGTTTGGAACATTCCGAGATTTTCGTAAGCCAAACTTGTCAATTCATCACTTGGGACAAATTGTTTTTTGGTCGAATGATAAACGTAAATATCATAAGATGGTCCGCCATAACCACTTTGATTTCCGTTTCGAATTGCCAAATCCTCCGAGCCATCAAAATTGAAATCATCGAAGATCAAAGGACTTTGCTCGTTGTATAATTGGATGACGTTGACGGTTGGCTTTTGATCTTTGTCCAGAAACAAACTGAGATCATCGGATTCAAAAGTTTGGAAAAGTTGATTTGTTTTTTTGTCTATTAATTTTACAATTCCTTTTCCGCCACAATCATCGCCTTCGCAAGATTGAACGGTGATATGAGCATCGAAACGTTTTGAGCCATCTTTGATGATATAATTATTTTGAGCGGAGAAAAATTGACTTAACGTAATTAATAAAAATCCGAATTTAGTTTTCATAAGTTTTAATTTTTATCATTAATGATGACTTACTCGCTACAAATATTCTACCGATATTTCGGAGTTCCGTTATTTCAAAATTTTAATATTGATTATAAATATTACCAATGTTTCGGAGCCTCGCACCTTTGATTTAAAAGATTTATTTTATTTCTACCAAGATGCCACGACTTCGTCGTTTCAGAATTTATAATTCGGTTCCAGATTCTACTTCGTAGGGTTCTTTTCCTTTTTCGAAGATTCTTGTGAGTTCTGATCCTTCTGTGGTGAATCTGTTTCCTAATCTTCTGATCCAGTTGCCTTCTCTGAGTCCAACGACTTTGATGTCATTTTGAGTCAGGAATTCTTTGATTCTGGTTTCTCTGGTTTCTCCGTTGTGCTTGATTTCGGGATTTGGATCGAGATAATGCGGATTGATATTAAAATGAACCAACTCCATACAATCGAAACTTGATGGATAGACAATCGGCATATCATTAGTGGTTTTCATATTGACGCCACCGATGTTGCTTCCTGCGCTACAACCGAGATATGGTTTTCCGGATTCTATATTGTCTTTAAGGATTTTCATTAATCCAAATTCGTGTAACGTTTTGACTAATAGAAACGTGTTGCCTCCGCCAGTGAAGAATCCTTGGGCCGAATTGACAGCTTCAACCTTGTCATCAAACTCGTGAAGGCCTTTGACATTGATATTGATCGTTGCGAAAAATTCCCTTGCTTTCTGCGTGTAATCGTCGTGGGAAATCCCGCCTGGTCTTGCGAAAGGGATAAAGATGATTTCGGTGATTCCTTCGAATAATTCAATAAGTTCTGACTTTAGATATTCTAAATATTGTCCGCCGAAGAGTGTGGATGTGGATGCGAGGATGATGTTCATAATTTATAAATGATAATCGATAAATGATTTTTCAAATTTCGGGAAATGTTTTATTATGGCGGTAGGAAATGTTTTGAAGTTTGTTTAATTTTTTGATTGATGTTCAATTTAAAGTTCCTGATGCAAGAATATAATTTCCGGATGCTCCAATATACTTTACATACGCAAGAATATAAATTACAGGTGCTCCAATATAATTTCCGGATGCTCCAATGTAATTTACAGATGTGAGAATATAAAATGTAGATGTGAGAATATTATTATCAAATGTTTTTTACAGGTCGCTCCTCCGGAGCTTGAGTTTTGGTGTTTTATGTTTTCTATTAACAGTTCGCCACGCTGTGGCTTTAGAGTATTAGAAATGACAGTATTTCTATTATTGGTAAAATACTTCTATGTCAATTATTTCCCTTTAAAAGTTAAATAGAAGTTCGCTGTTGCGTGGTTGTAATATTATTCTTCATTATGAAATTTAAAACAAAAAAAAGCCCGCAAAATGAATTGCGGGCTCAAATAAATTTGATTTGATATGAAGAAAAAAGAAAGTTTATAATCCAGCCCAGCCTGCAGCCCAAGTTGGCGTACCAGTACCGTTACCAGCTCCATTAGCTGAAGCGTCTTCTGTGAAAGTGTTCGCCAAAAGTGTAGCAGCGGCGCTACCTGCAGTTGCTTTTACAGATGCTTTTGTTGTTATGTTATCAAATTTCACTCTTGTGATTTTGTTTGCTCCGTTGAAGAAAACCACAGATTGATCGTGCTCTACATTGATCCCTGTAGTCCAGTTTGAAAGCACAACATTATCTATTGAAGCGTGAGTTCCTTCTCTCAATTTCATCCCGTCTGACTCTCCAGAAGTAGATCCTATGAACGTTGCATTCTTGATAGTAGGGTTTGACCTTGGAGATGCGTCTCTGTTGTTTGAGTTGTTATCTGCTTCGATACCTCTGTTTCCAACACCGTTTGCTCTTCTTTTTGTATAGATGTTTGTTGCAGTTCCGTTCCAACCTTCTGTCCAGTCAAAAGCGTCATCTTCATTACCGATAGATACGATGTTTGATACATTCACGGTTCCTCCGAAGAATTCAATTCCGTCATCAGATCCGTTTACCAAAGAAACGTTGTCGATTTTTGTTCCGTTACCAACTCCGAAAAGAGAAAGTCCGTTGAATTCTTTTTCACCTGTGAAGATTGCTCCAGCATATTCTATTCTTACGAAAGTCATAGATCCTGAATTATCTCCAACCACTGTTCCTCCATAAGTTGCATTTCCAACTTCTGATGTTGCAGTGGTCCCTTTGTTGATAGGTGCTCTACCGCAAAGTACTACACCACCCCAACTTCCTGGCGTTGCTGCTGGTGAAGTGAAAACTACTGGTGAAGCGGCTGTTCCATTTGCAAAGATTTGTCCGCCCTGCTCTACTACTACGAAAGCAGAAGTACCACCTGAAGCTTCTAATTTAGTTCCTGCAGGAATTACCAATTTACCACCATCGCGAACGATCACCGAACCTGTTATTTTGTAAACTTTTGTAGCGTCTAGCGTTACAGTTTCTCCTGATTTCACTTCTCCTTTGAAATCGTTTGGATTAGAGGCGATTCCCACTGGTGATACTACTGGGATCTCATCATCATCGTTATCGCTACAAGCTACAAATGATACTGCTGTTGTTGAAATAATGAATGCTGCTGCAATCAATTTTAAATAAGACTTTTTCATTTTCTTTATTTTTAATTTATTATAAGTTTATTTTTATTAATTTTTTAAAATTCATAAGAGAATCCGATTCCGTAGTTCATTCCTTTTTTGAAGCTTCTTACGGTTACATCGCCATTGTCATTGGCCTGAACTCTTCTATATTCTGGATTGATCAAGTTTCTTCCTGTCAATGAGATTCCTAATCCGCTGGCAAATCTCATTTTTACGATGGCATCCAAGGTATTGATGGATTTATCTACAATATTTCCTTTGGTTTGATATCCCAATGCGTAGATGTTATCTGAGATATAAGAGTAAGAAAGCACAAAGTCCAAAGCATTTCTATCACCCCATTTTTGCTCCCAGCCTAAATTGACATTGGCCAAGAAATCTGATGCACCCTGCATCTTGTCTTTGTCTTTGATGAAATCCACAGAAACTCTCGAGTTTGGATTTTCTGAAGCTACTTTATCATTACTCAAATCTTGCTGAGAATTGATGTACGTCGCGTTCAGAAATGTATAGAAACGCGTGTTGTTGACCTGATACAAATCCTTTCTCACCTCTGCCTCCAATCCGAAAATCCTTCCGCTGTCGCCCGTGTTCACAAAAGATACCGAGTTGGAAGAGGAGTTGACTGTGACTCTTGCAATTGGATCTATAATGTATTTTCCAAAGGCTGTCAAGGAGATCACCTCTGTTTTGTTTGGGAACCATTCCCATTTCAAATCCACGTTGTAGTTGTCGGCAGGATTTAAATCCACGTTTCCAAAGCTTAATTCATCAATTTCCTCGTATTCATAAGGTGCCAATTCTATCAAAAGTGGCGTGGTGTAAGTTTTAGAAGCTGAGAATCTCAAGTTATTATTGTCGTTTACGGCATACTTCAAATTCAATGAAGGAAGGAGTTTCGAATAGTTTTTGTTGATGATTCCACCATTCGAAAAGATCGCTGTCATATAAGTGATCTCTTGATCCAAGTTGTCATAACGAACGCCCAATTGCCCTGTAAATCTATCGCTTAGCTTGTACTCGATATTTGCATATCCTGCGTTGTTGAATAATTTGGACTGGTAAAACTGTGGTTTCAAAGCTTGCTGAGGATCTTTAATATCGCCCCAAAATGTTGAGATCTGAAACAAGTTGCCTGTTGTGTAATTATTCAAATTAAAGAATCCATCATAATTTTGCGGATCCAGATAATAGTTTCCTTGAGGCTGAAGAATTCTGAAATTATATTGATACGCACGGAAATCGCTGTCTTTCATTCTTCCACTGTATCCCAGACTAACTTTTAGATTGTCAGAAAAAGTATAGTCTGCGTGAAGATCGCCAACATAGTCGTTCTCAATTAATTTATCGAAATATCTGTGATTGGCGCCAGGATTACTATTAGAGAAATAATTGTTTCCAGTTTCTGTATTGAAGACAGAAATATTCTGCTGTCTGTCCGGTCTTCTGCTGTCCAATCTGTTGTAACCAACATTCCAAACGACTTTCAAAGGATCAGATAATTTGTGCTCGCCACGAAGTTGATTGATGAAAAGGTCATTGGTTTTGTACAAGGCTCTTCTCAGATTTGCCACTTCGATTCTTTCCTGATTTTCGTTTAAAAGTTCGTTGACATCACGAATGTATCCGCTGTAGTTTCCTAATTTTTGCTCGGTTGTATGGATGTAATTAGAACTGTAATTGATGGAATGATTTGGATTGATCCTATAATTCACGTTCAACAATCCGGTTGTATTAGTAAGATATCTAAACTCTTGACCATAAAGTTCTTTTAATGCAGAACCAATGTTGTTGTACGATGAGCCGATGTTTCCCTCTACGAAAGAATATTCATTGTCAAAATTCCCGTATCCGAAAATACTTAATTTACCTTGGCTTCCAATTCTAAAATTGGTTCCGAAGTCAACGCCTAAATTAGAATTGATAGGCGTCAATCTTTCCTTATTGTTCCAAGATGTTGAAAATGCATAGCCTTGCGTTGCCAATTTTGCGTTGGAAGGTCTGTTGATCTGTTTGAATCCAAAATAATCAGGACCATCCTGAAGATAAAAATTATTTTTCCGGATCGCGTTTGTGTTCACAGATGATCCTAAGTTGACTTTAAAATATGGTTTTCCAGTGTAAACTTTTGTAACGATGTCCACGTTTGCTCCGGAAATATCGCCCCAAAGTTTTGGTTGATACACTTTTTCCAGACCTACAAAATCTATCATATCCGTTTTGATGATGGACAGATCCAGATTTTTGTACATAGGATCGTTGGACGGAATTGGAAGACCATTGATGGTAGTAGAATTGTTCCTGTCTCCAAGTCCACGGATAAAGATTTGTCCGCTACCTTCCTGCTTTTGAGAACCAGTTGCTTTAGTAACCGCCACAGAAACATCGCCAATACCTTGTTTTTCGAGCTGTACGGAACCCACTCTTTCTATCACTTCCACAGATTTTCTCTGAGTCGAGATGATGTTGGCTTCTGCACCTTTTTTAGAAGTTCCGATGATTTTCACCTCATCGATTTTCTTTTCATTTTTCAACGTATCGGTTGAATTTTGCGCCAACAACATTGTGGTTGACATACAAAGAAACAAAGCACTGATGCTTATTGTTTTTGCTTTCATTTTAACTTTCCTTTTTTCTTCGTTGCCAAAGAAATGCTTTGGAAAGCAATCCGAATGTATAAGAATTAACAACTATTTTTTAACATCCTGTTACGAAAATCCAAATTATGTTAAATCAAAGTGAACAGGTTAAGACTTTTTAAAAGTCTGTTCATTATTTGTTAAATTTGCACCAGATAATTTTAACTGCGAAAATATCAGAAACCAGTCAAACCTCCTGATATCAACACATTACTGTTTTAAATATCTATTAACATTAAAAAACTCCCAAAAATCACCCTGAAAATGGATTTTACCCAAGCCTTAGAAATATTACGCTCCGGCGGAACGATACTTTACCCAACAGATACAATTTGGGGAATAGGTTGCGATGCTACTAATATAGATGCGATCAAAAAAATATTCGATATCAAAAAAAGAGAAGCCAACAAATCACTCATTATATTAGTAGAGTCCGAGAAACGATTGCAAGATTTGGTTGACGTTCCAGAAATAGCATGGCAAATAATGGACGTCAGCGAAAAACCCGTAACCATCGTTTACGAAAATCCAAAAAATCTACCCAAAGAATTATTGGCAGAAGACGGAAGCATCGGAATCCGTTTGGTCAAAAATGATTTCTGCAAAAAACTCATCACAAAACTCAACAAACCGTTGGTCTCTACTTCTGCAAACCTGAGCGGACAAAAATCGCCTTTGAAGTTTTCGGATATTTCAAATGAAATTAAGAACTCTGTAGATTATGTAGTAGAAGAATTTCACGACCAAGTTTCGGAGTTTCCAGGTTCATCCGTCATCAAGATTTGGAACAACAGCCAGATCAAAATCCTTCGCGAATAAAAAACCAGCGGATGACCTTTTGCAAGACCATCCGCTGGAAAATAAACTATGAAAAAAAACTACTTTTTGTATTTACTCTTATCGCAAAAGAAATACCGAAAGATTTTTGCAGACAGAATTGCTTAATTTCAGGTTTCGATCTCCAATTAAAAGTCAAAATGTCTTGATTACTAACAATTTGGGCGTATCTCCCTATTTTTTCCCAAGCTAATTGCCCTCGCAAAAAAATAGGAAGACCGCGCTATCCACTATTATCTTTCTTATGGGCTGGCAAGCCCACAAGAAAGGATAACCGCTACTATCGCTTACGCGCTTCGCATAGTAGAAACTTTTCCCAAAAGATTTATCTTTGCCACCATAATTTGACTTGTCCAATTATATAAAGAATATTTTACAGCTTTAATTTTTATATTATTTAATGCTAATCAACCTCAACCAAAATAAAAACCTCAAACTTTTCAAGATCATTTCTGAAGTCGCTTCCAGAAACGGACAAACCGTTTACGCCGTTGGCGGATTCGTAAGAGATTTGATAATGAAAAGAAAAGTGCCAACCGATATAGATTTCGTCACAGAATCCAGCGGAATCGAATTAGCGGAAAGCATTGCCAAAGAAATCGACCCAAAAACAAAAGTCGCGGTTTTCAAAACCTATGGAACGGCGATGTTCAAATACAAAGATTTGGAATTGGAATTTGTTGGTGCCAGAAAAGAAAGCTACAGCGAAGATTCCAGAAAACCATCTGTGGAAATCGGAACCATTGAAGATGACCAGAAACGCAGAGATTTCACCATCAATGCAATGGCGATTTCATTAAACAAAGAAAATTTCGGCGAACTGATTGACCCTTTTGACGGCCTTCAAGATTTAAAGAAAAAAATCCTAAGAACACCACTTGAACCTCATCAAACTTATTCGGACGACCCGCTGAGAATGATGCGAGCCATCCGATTCGCAACGACTTTGGACTTCAAAATCGAAGAAAATTCTTTGAAAGCCATCAAAGACGAAGCGGAAAGAATGAAAATCGTTTCGATGGAAAGAATTATGGTGGAGTTTAATAAAATAATGCTTTCTGACAGACCTTCAAAAGGTTTGAAATTGTTGGAAGAAACTACATTATTACAATATATCCTTCCAGAACTTACCGCATTAAAAGGCATCGAAGACATCGACGGACAGACGCATAAAGATAATTTCTATCATACTTTGGCTGTTGTAGATAATATCTCTGAAAGTACTGATAAACTTTGGCTTCGTTGGTCAGCTTTGCTCCACGACATCGGAAAAGCACCAACTAAAAAGTTTGTTGAAGGTATAGGCTGGACTTTCCACGGTCACGAATTTCTAGGTTCTAAAATGACAAAATCGATTTTCAAAAGGTTGAAACTTCCGCTTGGGCAGGAACAAAAATATGTTGAAAAACTTGTAAGAATGCACGCGAGACCAATTGCGCTAATTACGGATGACGCTTCGGATTCTGCGTTGCGACGTTTGCTTTTCGATTCCGGAGAAGACCTGGAAGATTTGTTTACACTTTGCAAATCCGACATCACGACCAAGAATTATTCTAAGCAAGCCAAATTCAAAAAGAATTTTGAATACGTTGCAACAAAAATCAAAGAAGTTGAGGAGAAAGACCAAGTCAGGAATTTTCAACCACCAATTTCCGGCGAAGAGATTATGGAATTATTTGGTTTAAATCCTGGCAGAGAAATCGGAATCTTGAAAGAAAAAGTTAAGGAAGCTATTTTGGAAGGTGAAATCAACAATGATAAGATTGAAGCGAGAGAATTTGTAATCAATGAAGCTGAGAAATTGGGCTTGACCTTAATAAAATAATCAATGAAGAAAATCTTTTTACTCTTTATACTATCATTAAGTTTTCAAACATTATTTTCCCAAGACAAAGCTTTGACAGCGGTGATCGGAAAATCAAGTTCGAGACTCTTATATTACGAAATTCAAGTCAATGACGTTCATTTTCAGATAAGTGAATCTGGAGATTACATGGGTTTTTATCTTGAAAACAGTGAGGGAAATTTTACGTATTATGATGACTTCAACAATGACGCAACGTTTGGAAAACTTAAAACTCAGGGCACAAAAAAAATAATCTATTGGGATGATTATAATTTCGATGGTGTAAAATATGGCAAGCCAAAATCTATCGCAGACATCAATCTTGATTACTGGAGAGACGAAACTTTTGATAGAATAAAATTCAAGAAACTGAAAAATATTGGTTCCATAAAAATCGAATATTTTGATAATGAATTTTCTGATAAACACAATTACGGGAAAATCAGAAAAATAGGAAATATCGTTGTGTCCTACAGAGATAATTTCGTTTTCGATTCCAATAAATACGAGCAAATCAAACAAATCGGAAATACGACCTTTGAATATTGGGATGATACTTTTGATAAATCTACAAGTGGAAAATTGAAATCTATCAATGGTAAAAATCCGAACGTTAAAATTACTTTATACTAAATGGAGAAATTAAACTTAATACAATCTATCAGTCAAAAACTCTCCGAAAAAATTGAAAATTTCGAGAAACTTATCGCTGAAACCCGCGCATCCAGCAACGATACCAAAAGTTCGATGGGCGATAAATATGAAACGGGAAGAGAAATGCTTCAGCAGGAAATCAACAACCTTCAAGTTCAATTGAATGAGATTTTGAAACAAAAGGATTTCCTTAAAACTGTCTTACCAAAACCAAATGACAAAGCTGAAAAAGGCGCCATCGTGAAAACGGAAAAAGGCTTGTTCTTCATTTCGATTTCTTTAGGTGAAATCAAAATTGATAATCAAAAAATCATTTGTATTTCGCCAGAATCTCCTTTGGCTAAAGCGATGAATGGGAAAATTAAAAATGAAGTCTTTTCGATAAACAACATCAATCAAAAAATTGAAAATATTTGGTAAAAAATACCGTATTTTGCAATTCTCAACCTCGAATTTTGAACCTTAAACTTTGAACCAATAATGCAAAACTATCTCGACCTTTTACAGCATATTCAAGACAACGGAACCGATAAAACTGACAGAACCGGAACTGGAACACGAAGCATTTTCGGTTACCAATTGCGTTATGATTTGTCTAAAGGTTTTCCTTTGGTTACGACAAAGAAGGTTCATTTGAAATCCATTATTTATGAGTTGCTTTGGTTCATCAAAGGCGATACAAATACGAAATATCTTACGGACAACGGCGTTTCCATCTGGAACGAATGGGCAGATGAAAATGGTGATTTAGGTCCAGTTTACGGTGCACAATGGAGAAGTTGGACAGGCGCTAACGGAAAAGTGGTTGACCAATTCTCAGAAGTGATTGAGCAGATCAAAAAAAATCCAGATTCCAGAAGGTTGATTGTTTCTGCTTGGAACGCTTCCGAAATCCCGAATATGGCTCTGGCACCTTGTCACGCAATGTTTCAGTTTTATGTTGCTGATGGAAAATTGTCGTTGCAATTGTATCAGAGAAGTGCGGATGTTTTTCTTGGCGTTCCGTTCAACATTGCGAGTTATGCGCTTTTGTTGATGATGGTTGCGCAGGTTTGCGACTTGGAAGTTGGCGATTACGTTCATACTTTTGGTGATGTCCACATTTACAACAACCATTTTGAGCAAGTCAACAGACAATTGGAAAGAACGCCAAAACCTTTACCATCAATGAAACTGAATCCAGAAATTAAAGATATTTTCGATTTTGATTTTGAGGATTTTACGTTGGAAAATTATGAGCCTTATCCGGGAATTAAAGCGCCGGTGGCGATATAAATTAGGCGGGAATTTCCCGCTTTTTTTGTAACATTTACTCAAAATTTAATACTTATCTCATTTAAATAAATCGATATAACTTCATCATAATGAATAAAATCTTAATCGCTGCACTTTTCTTTGGTGCAATTTTTAATTCAAATACAGCATTTGCTCAGACGGAAACATCGGGAAGAAATCCAGTTTACAGAGCAACGCACACCAAAACCACAGAGCTAAAACATACCAAACTGAAAGTCAATTTCGATTATCAGAAAGAACAAATGAATGGTGAAGAATGGTTGACCGCAAGTCCTTTTTTCTATGCTACAAACGAGTTGGTTCTTGATGCCAAAGGAATGTTGATTCACGAAGTCGCTTTGGACAAAAACGGTTCCAAATCGCCTTTGAAATTCGATTATAAAAATGATGTTCTGAAAATAACACTTGACAAAACTTATCAAAAAAATCAAGATTACACCGTTTACATCAAATATACAGCCCGTCCGAACGAGGTAAAACAGGAAGGAAGCGCAGCCATCAATGATGCAAAAGGACTCTATTTCATCAATGCACAAGGAAAAGATCCAGACAAGCCAACTCAGATTTGGACACAAGGAGAAACAGAATCTTCCTCAGCTTGGTTTCCAACCATCGACAAATCCAACCAAAAAACCACACAGGAAATTTATATGACGGTTCCTGACAAGTACGTGACGCTTTCCAACGGACTTCTTAAAGATTCCAAAAAAGAAGCGAACAATCTGAGAACAGACCATTGGGTGATGGACAAAAAACACTCAACTTACCTTTTCTTTATGGGCGTTGGAGACTTCGCGGTGGTGAAGGACAAATGGAGAAATATTGACGTAGATTATTATGTAGAAAAAGAATACGAGCCTTACGCAAAACAAATCTTCGGATTGACGCCGGAGATGATGGAGTTCTATTCCAAGAAATTAGGCTACGATTATCCTTGGTCAAAATATGCTCAAATCACGGGAAGAGATTACGTTTCCGGAGCGATGGAAAACACGACTGCAACGCTTCACGGCGAAACAGCTCAGCAAAAACCAGGCGACTTGATAGACGAAAACAAATGGGAAAATACGATTGCCCACGAGCTTTTCCACCATTGGTTTGGCGACCTTGTAACGGCAGAAAGCTGGAGCAACTTGACGGTAAACGAATCTTTTGCCAACTACTCAGAATATCTTTGGCAAGAACATAAATATGGCAAAGATGCGGCGGACGAGCATTTGATGAGCGATGTCAATATGTATATTCACAATCCGAAAGATTTCAACAAAGATTTGGTGAGGTTTGATTATGCTTCTCGTGAGGACGTTTTTGATTTGGTGACGTATCAGAAAGGTGGCGGGATTTTGCATATGCTGAGAAATTATCTTGGAGACGACGCCTTCTTCGCTGGTATGAACGACTATTTGAAGACTTATGAATATGGAAATGCAGAAGCGCATCAATTAAGACTTTCTTTTGAGAAAATCTCTGGGAAAGATTTAAATTGGTTCTTCAACCAATGGTATTTTGGAAGCGGAAATCCGAAGTTGAGCTACACTTCTACTTACGAACCTGTGAAGAAACAAGTGACTGTGGTCATCAATCAATCTCAGGAAAAACCTTTTGAGTTTCCACTTGCCATCGATGTTTATGATAATGGAAAACCAAAAAGAAGCAACGTGTGGGTAGATGCAAAAGCGAAAAATACATTCACATTTGACGCATCCAAAACGCCAGATTTGATTAATATCAATGCTGACGGAATATTAGTTGCTGAAATCACGGAAACCAAAACACCAGAGCAAAGTCTGATTCAGTTTAGTAATTCTAAAGAGTTTGTGAGCAGATATAAAGCTTTGTCAGCCATCAAAGACGCTGATGCTAAAAATCCAGCCGTCATCAAATTGTTGGCAACAGCATTGAAAGATCCTTTCTTCCGATTGAGAGAACAAGCCTTGAAACAAATGGATTTAACAAGCGCTGACCAAGCAAAAGCGTTGACTGCAGAAGTGGAAAAACTGGCGTCCAACGATCCTAAAACTTTGGTTCAAGCATCAGCGATTTCGGCCTTGGCTAAGACCAAGAATGCAAAATACACTTCTCTTTTCGAAAAAGGAATGAACGCGGTTTCTAATGCCGTGAAAGGTTCATCGTTAGCAGGAATTGCAGATTTAGATCCTTCAAAAGTGGCGACGCTTGCAGACAAGATTGATTTGGAGAATGCATCAGAAGATTTGATTTCGAAAATGCTTCCAATCATCGTGAAAAATAAGATTGAGAAACAAATGCCAGCGATTGGACAAACAGTTGCCTTCTACCCTTTCATCAAATTCCAAGATCCTGTTTTAGGGAAATCTGCGGAGGAAGGTTATAACTGGATTATGAGTTCTGACAACCTGAAAGCGACTGAGAAAGTGACCAAAGTTTTGATCCAGGCCAAATCTCAAATTCCTGATAATCCTCAAGTAAAAATGATGATTGTTCAAATGTTGAAAGACGGACTCAACAAGAAAATGGAAGTTCTGAAAAGCAACCCGAACAGCCCAACGATCAATCAGCAAATTGACGCTATTAATAAAGCGATCGAAGCGTACAAGTAAAGAATGATAAATGATAATCTATGAATGATAATTGATTGAATATCGTTTTAACAAAATTATACAAGAAAGCCATCTCGAGTGAGATGGCTTTCTTAGTTTACTAGATTTAGTTGAGATTATAAATTAATATTATAGCTCCTCCAAAGGATTCCAAAACAACTTTTTGAAATCTGTAATTTTCCAATTGTCTTGGACGACGACATTTTCTTTTTCTAATCGCTCTTTAAATGAAGCAACCGACAACTTCCCAGAACTGCTGATCACTCTGTGTGCAGGAACATCTTTCGGACAACCACCCATCGCATTGCCAACGTGGCGGGAATGATTTGGGTAACCTACCGCTTTTGCAATAGCGCCGTAAGTGGAAACACGTCCTTTCGGGATGAGCCTTGTGACTTCGTAAACTTGCTGTTTGAATAAGTCGTTCATTTTTTTTAATTAAATTTAAAAATAATCTCTCGCAAATTGAGCTGATTTAAAATTTGCGAAATCTGCAAAATCTTCGAGAATTATCATCATTAAAATTCAAGTAACTTAAGCTTCAACTGAACACCAAAATTATCTTTGAAATTGCTGGTTGCATAATGCCCAACTCTATAAAATAATCCCAAATTGAACCTTGAACTCAAGAAATTATTATACTCAAATCCGACTTCTTGATAAAGATGATCCAATGGTGAGAAGTTCTCCAACTGATGGTATTCTGGATTTTTCATATCTCCAATCACACCTCGATAGATGAAATCGAAACTGGAAGTGCTCTTCCCAAAACTTTTGAAATACCAAGGAATTTTGTGAGAAATATAATAGCCCGCAAACTTATCATTAAAATATTTCCCAGCCGTCATCGTCGCAAATCCCAAATAACTCGTCAAAGAAAAGTTAGACAAAATCCCCGTGTTGCTATTGCCATCCAAACCGCCCATCTCGAAAAGATGCCAAATTGGTGCTTGGCCAAAGTACAATCCACCGTGCGCTCTGGTTTGCGTAACCCCCAAAGCAGTACGGAATTGATGCGTGTAAAGGAAATCAATTCTGCTGTAGTTGAATTCGCCTCCTAAACTTTTGTAGCCTTGCTCGTAATTAAGAAAAACCTCGGGGAAGTTCTGGTCATAGGTATATTTCCCGTAAGGCGTCATAATATTTCTGCTGTTTGGGGAGAATTTCACAGTTGCTAATGAACTGAAATTCTCAAATTTTCGTGCTTCATTCATAAACAGATAATAGTAACCTGCTTCTTCATTTTGTCTTTTCCCAGAGACATTCAGGGTTAAGGAATTGCTTAAATCGACTTCATATCCAAACTTGAAACCTTCGTATTTGTAATATTTATCATTCTGAATATTGCTTCCATTATTGTTGATTTGCATTTTCGCATTCCAAAGATTCTGGCTGAACCTTCCGGAAGCCATCACGTCATTAAAATATTCGAAACGGAAAAACGAGTTCCTTTCTAAAGTGGTTTTGATGTCCAAACCTGCACCATATTTGAATCCTCTGTCTTTGAAGCCATAAGCCAAATAAATATCGGGTGAAATGTATTTGTTAAATCTTTCATTCAGCTTGAAACCTGCGCCCAAACGGAAACCTTCGTACTTGTTATATTTGGTTTGAAGCGGACTGATGTCAACCATTCCAACAGTAAATTTAGCTCTCATCAAAGCTGTAATC